>OHPB01000343.1_pt1 | contig 35502 bp, 37 predicted proteins | sample 1577621 | NCBI WGS metagenome assembly OHPB01 (sample SAMEA3879577, study PRJEB24766) | human gut metagenome | biome: human-associated habitat; feature: feces | place: USA | collected 1985/1987 | reverse complement strand
CTTACTATAAGCTGGTCAAAAGTTCCCATCTCTCGTTCCCTTGCTACGGATAACGCTGTTAACAATAACGTCAAAACAACAGACAAAAGCGCAACAATTATTGTCAAAATATACCATCTATATTCAAGATTCGGATTATACCAATTTCTTACAACAACATTTATAGATGCACCATTTCCTTGAACTATAGAGCGGTTATAATCCGCAATTATTTGAGAAGCATAAGAACTTGCAATAGATGATGAATTTGTCTGCCTGCCATCTCCGATAACAAGAACAGATACAGGCTTTTGTGCTTTAACCGATTTTGAAAAATCATTATCTATATATATTCCAAGTTGAACCTTTTGGTTATCAAGTTTGTTTTGAAACTCTTTTTCGGTATTAACATAATAAAAATTTCTAAACCTTGGAGAATTTTCAAACCCTGAAAGAAGTTCCCTCGACTCAACCGAATTATCACGATCAATTACAACCGTATCAATATTTTTAACCTCCATTGTTATAGCGTTTGCAAAAACAACAAGCTGCATAAGAGGAAGTGCTATGATAATTCTTCTGGATTTGGGATCTTCCCAGATTGTAATAAATTCTTTTTTTATAAGAGCAAAAACCCTTCTAAGACTATCTATAATCATTTCACAAGCCTCATATCCGTATTCTTATATACAAGTACAAAAAGAAATAAACCCAAAACCGTTAAAAATATCGAATTTATAATTACAATCTGCCAAACCGTACCCGCCATAAATTCACTTTCGATAAATGTTATATAGTATCTTGGCGGGATAATTCTGGTTAGATATTGAAAAATCATTGGCATAGAATTTATAGGAAACATTAATCCGGAAAGCATTAAAGCCGGCAAAAAACCTATACCTAATGAAACCTGGCTTGCCAAAAATTGATTTTTAAGTTTTGTTGAAATTAAAAGCCCTATTCCAAGTGATGTAAAAAGAAAAAGTGCACTTACGAAAAACAATACAAAATAACTTCCCCGAAATGGCACCTGAAACACTTGCGTACACATAAATACGCAAAACGCCATTGAGCACATTCCAAGTGTAAAATAAGGGATATATTTACCAAGAACTATATCAATTTTACGTATTCTTGTACTTAATAAAGCCTCCATAGTCCCACGCTCCCACTCTCTTGCAATAACTAAAGAGGTCAATAAAATTCCAATCAAAGTCATTGTAATAGCAATAGACCCGGGCAAAATAAAATAATGACTGTTTAAATCCTGATTATACCAGAATCTGATTTCAGGAGTAACAACAGGTTTTTGCATAAGATGTTTATACCTGCTTGTTAAAAGCCACTGATTACTTATTTGCAGAGCATAATTTTGAACATAATTTGCCGTATTAACTTCTGACCCATCTGTTATAACCATCAAATCCGCACTTTGTGAGCGTGCCAATTTTGAAGAAAAATCATTAGGAATGATAATCGCACCTTTTAATTTTGAACGTACAATTCCTTTAGCCAAATCCTGTTCATTATCATAAACAACGGAATTCACATACTTACTATGTCCGAAAGACTTAACAAGGGTAGAAATTTCCGGTGTCATATCATCATTTTTTATACCCATAGTAACTTTTACGGAATCAAGATTTATACCGTACATATAAATCAACAGCGAAACAAGCGGGAGTATAAATGCAATAATAATACTGCTTGGATCCCTTCTAATCTGTATAAATTCTTTCCAAATTAATGCAGAAAGTATCTTCATTATTTTTCTGACTCCTTAATTAATTTTATAAAAGTTTCTTCCATATTATCAGCTTCTGCCTGCGCTTTTAACTCAGCAGGTGTGCCGACAGCAATAGTCTCCCCGTGATAAAACAAACTTATCCTGTCGCAATACTCTGCCTCGTCCATAAAGTGAGTAGTAACAAGAATTGTGACCCCTTTTTGAGCAAGTGAAGTTATATGATTCCAAAACTCACGTCTTGCAATAATATCAACCCCTGATGTAGGTTCATCAAGAAATAATATCGGCGGATTATGAATCAACGCGCAAGCTAGCGACAATCTTTGCTTATACCCAAGCGGCAAGTCTTCTGATTTTTGATTTTGAACATCATTAAAATCAAAAACCTCCAAAATTTCATCAATTCTTTTTTTCCAGAATATTAATTCCGTAAGCTGAAGCAAAGAACTCCAGATTTTGACGGACAGTCAGCGAGCCGTACAAGGAAAACTTTTGTGCCATATAGCCAAGTCCTGCTCTGGCTTTACTGGGATTTTTCAAAATATCAATTCCCATAATTTTTGCAGTACCAGCACTTGGTTTTGTTAATCCGCACATCATCTTGAATGATGTTGACTTGCCTGCGCCATTTGGTCCTAAAAGCCCAAAAATTTCACCTTTATTTATACAAAAAGAATTATTTTTTACAGCGTGAAAATCTCCGTATTTTTTCTCAAGGTTAGATGCTTCAACAGTACAGGTTATATCAGAATTAAGGGGAGTATAGTTTTCTGCGATTTTGGATTTTACAGGATTATAGCCGCCCATCAAATCAATAACTTTCTGCTCAAATTCCTGCGAAGTTTGCGCCAACTTGTGAGGTTCACCGTTATAGATAATTTTACCTTTATCTAAAACTACAGCATTATCAAAACTATGAGCTTCATCTAAATAAGCGGTTGACCATAAAACAGTAGTATTTGGATTAATTAAATCTCTGACCATTTTCATCAAATCTCTGCGAGATATCGGATCAACTCCGACAGACGGCTCATCAAGCACTAAAAAATCAGGAGTTCCAAGCAGTGTACAGGCAAGTCCCAATTTCTGCTTCATACCCCCGGATAGCGTACCGGCAAACCTTGATTGAAACGGTTTTAAGCTTGTAAATTCCAACAATTTTTCAAAATCATGCGGAACTTCTTTCAAATCAGCATAGAGTTTCAAATTCTCAATAACTGTCAAATCCTCGTAGAGCCCAAACTTTTGCGGCATATAGCCTATCTTTTGCGAAAGTTCCGGCTTTTGAGCATACGGACTTAAATCAAGAACCGAAACCTCTCCATTATCAGGCAGCAACAACCCGATAATAAGACGTATTAATGTAGTTTTTCCGGCACCATCTGCCCCAATTAATCCTGTAATCTTACCTTTTTCAATATTGAGCGAAAGATTATCTATAGCTGTTGTTTGACCAAACTTTTTTATTAAATTTTTAATTTCTACCGTATTCATCAAGCATCTCCCCCGCCGCTTTTAAGGTGAGGGGGCTGAAGTGAGGGGTTATTTAGGTTAATTTTAATCGTTGTTGGCATACCTTGACGTAAATATTCATCAGTATCATCTATATAAACTCTTATTCTGTAAACCAGACTTGTTCTAATATCAGTTGATTGAACAGTTTTTGGTGTAAACTCTGCAACAGGCGAAATATAACCGATAGATCCTTTATATTCACGCTTACTACCGGTTTTTGGATCTATGGTATCTGTATAAACATTTACCTCCATGCCGTACTTAATATTACCCAAATCTGTTTCATTAACATAAGCTCTAATCCAAACAGGTTTAGTTTTTGCTATTGTATAAACAGGCTGGCTTTTATTAACGGTTGCACCGGGTTCCTGCACTCTTACGGTGATAATCCCGTCTTCCGGTGCGTACATTTTAGTATAATCAAGCTGATTTTTTGCAAACCTTTCAGCAGCTTGGGCTGCTTCATAATCAGCTTTTGTCTTATCTTTTGTATTTAAAAGTGTTTCGCATTCTTGTTTTGACACGGTATTATCAGCACACAGCGGAAGATTCCTGTTATATTTTGAACCCGCATCATTACTAAGTGCAAGAGTTCTTGAAACTTCAGCCTTAGATTTTTCAAGACTTGCGCTGTAATCTTTTGAATCCAAAACCGCAAGAAGATCACCTTTTTGAACACTGTCCCCTTCGTCTTTCAGCATTTTTATAATCTGCCCGGGAACCTGAAAACTCATATCAACCTGACGAATTTCTATATTACCGTACAAAGTCAGCTCATTAGGATTTTCTTTTTTTCGTGTCAAAAAGTAGCCGCAAGTAACTGCTATTATCAACAATAATAATATTAATATTTTTTTCTTCATAATTGACCTCCAACGGCTTTATATAATGTAAAATAATTAACTATTCTGCGGGTTTTTGAATTTAAAACATCTATTTCTTTAGTAAGTAAACCGGCTTCAGAAAGCAAATACTCAGGTTTTGAAATCACACCGCGATTATATTTTTTGACAGAATTTTCATAATTTTTCTTCTCATAATCAAGTTTTGCAATTGTATTATTATCAACCGAGGTATCATATTTAACAAAGCAAAGAGCAGTATTAACCTCTTTCACGGCTTCTAAATCCACCTGCTTATATTTTTCGAACAATTCTTCATATTTTGCTTTTTGATACTTCAGGTTAGCAACTTTTCTTCCACCTGCAAAAATATCTTGAGTAGCACCGGCAATTAAAGCTGCAAGCGACGATTCCCAGGAGAAAAATGACCCCGGAGCAATAGTGTTAAATGCCCATAACCCCGTAATCCTAAATGACGGCAAAAACTCTTTTCTGGCAACTCTGATATCAATTTTAGCTTTTTCAAGCATCGCTTCTGATGCCATAACATCAGGCCTTGCAAAAATCACATCAGAAGAAACTTCTTGCGGTATAACATCACCATATTCAAAATTATCAAACGAACCCCTCTGCATACTTGAGATATTATCCGCCGATTCTCCCGTTAATACAGCTAACTGCATAAGCAAAATATTGCGTTGTTTTTCAAGCTCAGCCAAGCGGCCTTTAACCTCTTCAAAATTCTGCCCGGATTTATTCAAGGTATTTGTATCAATAACCCCGCGTGAGAATTTTTTAGTATCAGAATTTAATATTTCAGAATAAATATCCAGTAATTTATTCTGACGATTTATCAATTCATCATACTGCAAAACATTAGTATAAACCGTTGCCACATCACTCATCAAAGCAAGGTAAACAGCTTTTTCTTCATACAAAGAAGCCTCGTAAACTTTTTTGGCACTCTTTGTCTTATCTCGATTTTTAAGCAAAAAATCCGGTTCATAACTTGCCATAAACGGCAAAACAAAAGCATTTTTTCTCAGTGCAAAATTATCAAGAGTAGGAACATGAATACCTAAATAATTAGCCCCGACACTAAATGATGGCAGCTCGTTACCAAGCGAATATTTTGCCTGCTGCCTGTATTGTTCAACTCTTGCCGCTGCCTGTTTTGCATCGTGGTTATTAACAAATGCCTGATTGATATAATAACTAAGACAAACATCGTTAAACCTGTCAAAAAATCCAATATTAATATCTGACTTCTCGACTGCAAAAACCCCGGCAGGCAAAAACAAAATTGCAAAAACTAACAATAACTTTTTAATCAATTTTTGCCTCCTTTAAAATTGCATCAATATAAAAAATTACATTTTCTTTTATTATTTTAATATCTTCTTGAACAAAATCTTCCTGCCCAAGGCGGCGAAGTGAAAACACCGGAAGGATTCTTGGGGAATTTATTTGTGCAATTATAAACAAAGTTTTGAAAATAACTTCTCTGTCATTTATATCTTTTTCAAAAATACACGCAATCAACTCTGCCAAATAATTAAAAACAGGCGCGCCTGCAAAAAACTCAGTGGCTTGCTGCCATTTTATCAAAAATAAAACCAAATCCTTGGAAATATTTCCCGAATATAGAAAATCAACCCCTTTTCCAACAATCGTTTTCAAAAGAAGAATTTGTTCAGATTTAGGCAACTCTGCAGGAGATTTTTCAAAATTCAAAAATGATTTAATATAAGCAGTCTGCCTTTCAATTAAATCCTCGATTATCCCTTTATACAAGTCCTGCTTACCACCCCAGTAGTAAGATATCATGCAAATATTTGCATCAGCTTCCTTACATATTTCTCGAACACTTACCCCGTCAAACCCTTTTTGAGCAAACAATCTGGTGGCTGCATCAAGTATTCGCTTTTTTGAACTATCGTCTTTTACAACCTTTTTCATATAGAGTTCCTCATTTGAATAACTATATTATAAAACAAACGTTTGATTTAATCAACCCCATACAATATATCTAAAAAAACTTAGCTAAAAACCATATTAAAAGCTGAGATTTATTTGATATTTGTTTAAGAACAACTTCATAGACTCTTCATCAAATTGCAATACCGTGTTTATGCTGCCGTTAAAGTTTCTGGTACCAATTTCTTTCATTCCAAGATTTTTATAAAAACGAACATTCTCAGGTTTATCTGTTGCAAATTTCAAAACTTTATTACCTGTTTCAAGACAAAAACTTACCATACGAGCAATTATTGCCTTGCCGCAGCCCCTGATTTCAGCATCAGAACCTTGGTTCCATGGTGCAGTGTTAAGACTCCTGCCCCAAACTTCGCCGTTATTTTGAATTTCAACATTAGCAACTGCCTGCAACCTGCCATCATCTGTGTGCAGGGTAAAATAATTTGCATCTGGATAAGTTGTCCCTGACTTATAAGGCGGCAAAATATCAGCCTCCGGATACGGCTTTTGAAGCCATTGAGCCTTGATTTCTGAGACTAGTTTTTCGTATTTAGCTGAGTCACTAAATGGTAAAATATCCTCTACATCACCAAATAAAGGCTTGCCTTCTCTGACATTTTGCAGATATACACTCTGCCCGTTTTTCAGAATATTCCAAGGCAATTCAACCCCTTGTTTTGGAACAAATTTTTCAAACTTTTTATCCTTATCTGCAAAACGCTCAATCAATTCTTCACGTTTGAGATCAAGCATTTCCATATATTTTTTATAATCCCTGTCAGCTTTTGGCTCGATTGAATAAGACCCATCTGCCATCTGTGAAATCTCATGTTGAACAGATTGTGGAAGAGATGATTTTGGAACATCAAATCTTATGCCGGCTTTTTCAATACGTTCAAAGCATTGATTGATAACACTTTCATCTGCAGACATTACAATACGGACATATCCTTCCCCGTTAGTACCAAAGACTGTTCCCGGGGTAAATGCAACTTTTGCTTTATGAAGAACATATTTAAAAAATTCATCAGAAGTAAATTCAGGAGGAACTTTCGTCCACAAATAATAAGTACCATCTGTCGGCTTTGCATCACTGCCAAGCCTATTAAGCCATTGGATTGCAACATTTTTCCGGTTTCGATATATTTGATTAACTTTATTTATGTAACCTTCTTCATCTTTAAGCGCCGCAGCCGCAGCATGCTGAACAGGTACATAAACACTGCCGCCCGATAGATATTTTGCATCAAGGAGATTATCAATATTTTCTTTATCGCTAACCGTAAAAGCAACCCTAAAGCCCGGCATACTTTGAGCTTTACTTAATGTATGAACTTCAAATGCTGTTTCTTTAGCTCCCGGCACTTGCATTATGCCGGCAGGTTTTAGACCGCTATGTGTAACTTCGCTGTTATCCATATCATGTACAATTAATGTTTTATGCTCTTTTGCCCATCTTACAGCCTCTTCAAACACTGATTTTGGCGCAAATGAACCTGTTGGATTGTGCGGATAATTTAAAATTAAAACTTTCGCATCATCAGGCATTTTCGAAAAATCAGGGAGATAACCGTTTTCAGGATTTAAATCAAATTGGACTTTTTTAAGATCATGCCTGGTAATCAAGTCATCATAAAGAGAATACCCCGGATTTGGAACAAGGATTTTATCTCCGGGATTTGCATAAGCCGTAAAAATATGATCTATAGCATCAGAAGATCCAGATGTCGCCATAACTTCAGTCCTTGGATTAATTTTTACCCCAAAGCGTTTTTCCATCCACCCCGATACCGTATGAAAAAATACACCTTCACCCTTTGGATTATTATACCTATGCGACCACAAATCGTTTACTTTATCTTTTAATATCTGCTTAGCCTTTTCCGGCGGGGTCAAATCAGGATTCCCCATAGATAAATCCACAACCGCTCTATCACCATGGAAATTTCTTGCTTTGCCGATTTCTCTTATATAAGCAGAGATTAAATAATCGGATTTTTTAAGCCTGTTTGCAGCAGGAATAATTCCCGTAAAATAAATATGCGACAATCCTGCCGGCACTTTCAAAAAATTTTTACCGACTGAATCCCCATTATTAAAACTTTGCATTTCAACTTTTTGTTGATTAAATTTTATGGGTTTATCAGATTTATTTTGTAAACCTATTTGATTTATTGCGTATATTTTCATTGTATTCTTTCTTTAGTTCTCAAACAAAATTGTATTTGTTTTTCTGTAATGCTCAACATCTGAGGCAATATAATGTGCAAGAGTATCTTCCGGGATATAGTCAAGGTACTCAATAACAGTCTTTTGTACCGGATATCTAGAGCCGTAAACTCTATTATAAACCATTTCAGCTCCTCTTATAAACTTATATGCCGCAATATTTTCCGCTGTCAGTGGAATTTCATTATTTTTAAGAAGATATTCATACTCTGAACCCTTAGTAATCTCTACTGTTAAATCACCCTTTCGAGTTGCACCCAGATAAATATCCACAGGATAAAGATCCCCAAGGGCATAAGAATACTCCAGTTTCTTACGATTTTCTTCTGACATATATTTTATAGACGGTTTTAAATAAGTTTGCCCAAATGATATTTGATTAATTTTCATAACATGTTTTCTAAAACCGCTGAAAATATTTTTTGCGCGTAATCACTTTTTACTAATTTCTGACAATATATTTATAACTTCTGATAACACAGGAGACCAGCAATTATTATCTTCTGCCTGAATAGGTCTTACAGATTTGTACCAACCGGTATCCCCATCAAGCTTGAACCACCTAAAGTTTGTATGTCTATTATAAAGCCCCAGAGTTTTAACCCCCAAGGCTCCTGCAAGATTTAAAATAACATTATCGGTTGATACAACTATATCCATATTTTTAAGCGCGCAAGCAGTATCCGTAAAATTATTAAAAGATCCGCCAAGCGAAATTATCCGCACATCAGCTTCTTCTTCTTTTGAAAACGAATAAAAATCGATATTCTCAAGCCCTAAAACCCTGAAAAATCGGGAAAATTCAATATCTCTTCCCATATAATTTGAAGATTTATTCCCCCGGTAAGAAATCCCGACTTTCAAATTATCTGAAGGTTTTATATACTTTTTGGCATAATTTTTAACAAGCTCATCATCAATTTCAAGATATTTTTCACAATACGGTAAATTCTCAGAACGTGCATCAACAACAAACGGAGCATCTAAAAGCGCCATATCAACATCATAATCCAATTCGGATAAATCAATATTACCCGGTAAAACCTCAATCCCATCAGAAACAATTTTTGAAGACTTAATCAAATCATACAAACTTTCCTGAACAACAAAAATAACTTTTCTTGCGAGATTTTTCAACAACGGCACAAACCTGCAATACATAAAAGTATCACCATATCCTTGTTCATAATGAACTAGCAAGGTTTTATCAGAGATATCCGAAACTAAATCCCACCGCTTCGCCTCATCTGCTGATATAGGATATTTTAAATTTTTATCTTCAACATTAAATCTGTGTCTAAAATATTTATGCCCGTTTTCAAAATCACCGCAGCTTATTAAAAAAGAACCATAATTATAAAAATCACCTTCCTGCGGATAATTTTCAAGCAGCTCCCGATAAAATCTGTCAGCGTTAGACTTATCTCCCAATTTTTCATACCCGAAAGCAAGCCCGCATAAAACCAAGCGATTTTCAGGTTTTAATCTGTATGCCTTTTCAAAATAATATATCTGATCTTTAAGGCTCAAATCTCCGTATGCCTTTGCATACAAACTGCCAACAATAGTATAAACTACAAACTTTGTCTCATCAATTTTCAAATATTGCTCATAATATTTTATAGCAGTTTTATAATCTTTCATGCACAAATTATAGAAATTGCCGAGCGTTAAAAGCTTTAGCGGTGTATTATTCTCTTTTTGTTCATACAATCTTGCAAATTCAAACGCACTGTCTAAATCCCCTAAAGAACTTAAAATTTCTGCAATATCAGAAAAACTTACAGGTTCAAGATCTGACTTAACTGCCAAAAATCTATACAATAAAAGAGCATCTGTATATTCTTTATTTGAGATTTTTTCAGTTATATAATTCTTTATCGCCCGAAATAAATCTTTTTTCATCCCCTCCGGAGCATCAGGTTTCATTGCAGAAAACTTCTTATAAACAAGAAAAGCCTCCTCACTTACCTGACTGTCTACAGAATCCTCTGACAACAATATATCATCAACCATATTGAGAAGCTCCGGTGAAATATTATTAGTTTCTTGAGCAGTTTTGTCAAGATATAGCAGATTTTCAATCTCTTCTTTAATCATAGAACTATCATATCATACCGCGTAAAAAATCTCTTAATCCATTAATATGAATTTATTACAAAATTGTAATATTTTTACTAATCAAGTAGCAAAAATAATTTTTTACATGTATTATATAAAACAACTAAATGCATGCCTGATTGTCAGACTACATTATCAGATTGATTTGATGTTAATCAAATTCTAGAAAGGATATCACAAATGAGCTACGTAAAACCCGTAAGCATGGAAACTACACTAAACTATATGTATAAAACCTTAAAACCCGGAATGGAAAGAAAAATTGAAAACTTTAACGGGGAAAGAAAAATAAGTGTATATAGAGGTAAAAATTACATGAACAAAATTACCAGAAAGATTACCTCTAATCCTCCAATGATGTTTATCAGGTATATGAAAAACCTGGGCTCAAAAGATAAACCTGAACTTGCAACACAAACGTTAGTCTTAAAATTACCTAAAGCAGACATCCTTGTATATTTTAATGAAGCTGGAGACAGCTCAAAAGGTGTTCTTCTTAATTTCTTCAGAAGAAATTTTGAACCGTTTAAAGAATTTTATGATAATCTCGCAGCATTACGCAGTGACAAACGCTTTATGGACTTGCTAAGCGAAGCTACCGGAAAAGATTTATCCGGTCCGCACTTAAAATACAAAGACTCTTATGCAGATCAAAGACCTGTAGACTACGGTGTTTTATTAAAAGATTGGAAAGGCTAATTCTTTAAAGCTTAAACTTAATCTGCTCAAGATCATGAAAATCGCTTGGTTTTGCCCGCTGGCTTTCGTTTGATATCATCATAACAGCAGAAACGCTTGCGGTTTTTCGTTTGCTTTTTGCCGGAAATATTGTTACATCTGAAAACTCATAACTTTTTATTAAACGCGCAACCTCTCGCTTATCAGCTTCTGACAAGTGCATAGATTTAACATGAATATTACTTATACGCCCCTGATCATCAACAATAAATGAATAATAGAAGAATGACCCTTCCTCATATTTGTCAAGAGATTTTATATACATACTGTCATCAAGAATTTTATTTACAAAATTACTTTTCCAAGTACTCCAATCAATATTTCTATACGCATACCTATCACGTGGCATCTGCCTAAAGGGTTTATTAGAATAATCAACTGTTTTGGACTTAGCATTCTTGGCATTTTTTAATGCACTATCCAAATGTGAATCATCAAGATTTTTAAACTTCAATGGTTCATTATTTTTGACATTAACTCTTTGATTATTATAATCATAATTCCTATTTTCAAAAGTTGATGATTGATTATTCAATCCTGAATTGTTTTTATAATTTATCCCTTGATTTAAGATTTTTGAATTATTTTCAATATTCATACCGGAATTATTAACATTAGTTGAGCTGACATTAACCTTTGAAGAATTAAAATTAACACCTGTATTTTGAGCATTAAGCTGCTTATTTTTTATCCCCGCATTTTCAAAATTAACATTGGCATTTGTATTATTTACAATCTGGTTTTGTTCATTATTAATTGAAAAATCCTGATTTGTAAATTGAACGCGACGGGTTGAAGTAGGTGTATCCAGTGAAATTACAAACACTGTTACAAATACAAATACTAATACACATATTAACCAGCCGATTTTGTTCATAAACACCTAGTCCAAAGTTGACAGTAATTCATTATAACTGTTTATCTTATACATTGTAGCACTTAGCATATGAGTCTCCGCAATCAACAAAGCAGTCGGCACAAGCGCAGTAACAACACTTAAAAACATACCTTGAAGATCCCCGCCGATTTCTGTAATAAAATATGATACGTTCATCGTAAATTCGATTAAAATAATAAAACAAGCAATAAACATAACGACTTTTTTCTCACGTTCAAGACTTCTCATTGAATCCAAGCCCAAAACAGTTACACCATGGCTGTTATAATCATGAAATCCGTCAAATTTTATAATTTCAGAACCCTTGATTTGTTTGCCGATTGTGAAAGCTCTTACAAATGAGAAAAACGCAAAGATAATCAAAAATGTTGCCAATACCAAAAATATAGGACTAAATCTTAAACCGGAAATCCTGACCCAGTTTGCAGCTTCAGGGAAACAACTTGCCAATGTATTCGAAACACCATAAGCCAAGAACGGAGCTGTAAGAAAACCTACAAAAACCTCCATAACCATCTGCATCTGCTTATTAACCAAATTACTTTTTACAGTATTAATTTTGTTCGGACTCATTTTATTAACATAGGCAGAAATCAAACCCCTGTAGCTTTTCATTACAGATTCGAAATCTTCTCTATATTCACAATTTGTAAGCTGCTGCTGATATAATTTTATTTGATGCTTAAAATATCCGCTGCCAACCGTAACAACTGCCAGCGCACCAACAAACAACAACGATACAAACAACGCGGCACCTAAAAAGCCCGGAATTGCTTTATAATAGAACAAGTTCATCACATACACGATAAATAAAAATATTGAAGAAATTCCAATAATAAATTTCTGCGCTACATCAGAATCTCCAAATTTTTTATTGCGGTTAAAGTCTAAAAGTGAATACACACCCTGCTTTAAGATTAAACAAATTGCAACAACAATTGCAGTTACACAGATTAAAAACCCAAAATTAGTCGTTAAATTCAAAACAGAGGAACTGTTATCAATTTTAAAACCCAGTAAGAAATTTGTTATTGCAAAAGATGAAATAACTGACAGAATTATCATTGAAGCATTTAATACAAAATTCGTAATATTTGCAGATTTAATATTAGCCTTTAATTCAAGAATTTTAAACCCGATTTCCTTAATAATTGCAATTCTATTTTTCTCAATGGAGTTATCAAAAATATCATTGCTTTGCGAAACAGGGATATTACCACCGTGTACAGCATTATTTTGAGGTTTAAAATTATTATTTTGCATAACATTCTCCTTATTATCATTAGAACTATGTTCTGTAACCGGTGACAAGACCATAATCTCAACAGGCTGCTCTAACTTTGCCGAAGTTATCGAAAACTGCGAAGTTACAAGAATTTTTGAAAACACTTTATTATTACATAGAATGTCGCGGCTCTGCGATACATTCATTAAAACATAATTATTATACTTTTCGACAAAAACGAGCTTTAGCTGCTCGGCTTCACCCAATCCGGAAACTGTAAAATCAGCAGCTTCATCATTGCTAATAATAATAACAGACTGATTTTCAAATTCTTTTATATTATCGCCGTATTTAACAGTAACATTCATATAAAATTTACCTTCCGATAGCATTTAAAAAGCGTCTTAAAGATTTACTAGTTGTAGCTTCATTCCCAATAATCAGTTTCTGTTCCCCAAGCACAGGTGATAATTTTTCTTTAGCTAAATCCAGCTTTTCAGGCTTTGCATATAAAAACATCATTGAAAAATCTTCTGCTTGATTTTTTATATTAGAAACCTCTGCCGGTAATGTATCCCAATCAATTTGCTTATCAACATCACCCTCATTTTCCAAATCACCAATGACAACAACAGCCGGGATATAACCTTCTTTGTCCATATTTAATGCGTGATTAAATGCTTTTTTTAAAGATAAGCCATAAGCAGTGCCATATTCCTTGGCATCATACTGGGTAAACTTTTCCATAGCTTTACGAACATCAGACCCAGCCTGCGGCGAACCTTCATAAATCAAATAAGACTCTTCTGAGACTCTCAAAATCTTAATATGGTCTTCCGGATCCAGCATAGAGCATAGCTGTCTTATAATCATCTTTTCTGCCGGTAAATTTTTCTGATTAGAGGCAGAAGAATCCACTACAAAAATTACTGCAGCTTTATGAAAATCATCAACTTTTAACCTTGATAACCCAAAAATACCCAGACAAATCATTATGAAAAATGCTGCTGCAAACAATATTATTTTAAACGTATTATTCATACACTAAAGATAACACAAAAATCAAATCCGTGTAATCATACGAACGATTGAAACACCACATTAAAGCTCATATCAGATGATACAAGATTTTAAAATCAACAACTATTACAACCCGCCGGCTAATTTTGACAAACCTTCTTTGCTTTCAGGCGGAAGATAGAGCTGATTAGGGTTATTAATACAAATACCAAATTTTGGAACCGGAAATTCCTGACGCATTTTAATATAATTCAAATACCAATCCTTAGACTCCCCTTTTGAAATCAACTTAATATTACCGCAGCAGCCTGCCTCATCACTACGCCTTTGAGCAATTTGCAATAATCTTGTACCAATATCTTTATGAGGGGTTAAACCATCTGTATAATATGGAGTTCCTGGTTTGGAATAATTTCTTAATTCATCAACAAATACATGGCTTGGATCACCCTTTTGAACTTCCCACGGATTATAAGAAGTTATTTTTCTGATAAAAAGATTCATTTCACCAATAACTTCATCATAATCGTTTTTGACAATGTAATTTTCTTTATCAACACCGGTGTGACGTTTAAATACATTCAAAACAGCATCGCCACCTTTTGCCAAACGAACTTTAAATTTGCCGATATATCCATCAGCTTTAGAGCCGATATTAACATGAGTCAAGGCATCAGCATAATTAGCTTGAAATGCAATATTATTCTTATTCGCATTTGAAGTACTTTTTAAGCCGTAAACAGGGTAACCTGCTTTTAAACTATATAAATTATCTATTTTCATATAGTGGATAAATCATATGAATAAAATTAATTTACATTATTCCAACAACAAGAAACAAAACGTTACAAAAAGAAAATAAATATTCTATATTGACAATAAATATTTACCATATAGAATAATAAATGTGACAAATGAATATTGGGACGTCGCCAAGTGGTAAGGCAGCTGGTTTTGGTCCAGCCATCTCGGAGGTTCGAATCCTTCCGTCCCAGATTTTAAAAGATCCAAAAGGGTCTTTTTTTGTTAGGAAGGATGAGTGTATTTTTTTGAGTGGTACGATTAGCTCAGATGGTGTTATTTTTTCGGGTAATCGGCTATGTGTGCGAGTTTTAGGGGGCGGAAGTAATCAAACCATTTGACCTAAAAATGGTCAAAACGGTCTTTTTCTGGTCAGGGCAGATGGTGTGATTATTTCGGGCAAGGGTATTTAGAACTTAGTGCAGCCTGCATTTCGGCACATTGTTTGAATAGTGCAAATGGTTTGATTATTTTGGGCAGTGACCGTTTTGAAAAATATCCCAATTTGTCGGGATTTATTTTTTTTAATTTCATTGATACGAAACAGACACAATGCTCGGAAGTGGTGTTCCATTCCTCTATCTTTAGAGCTAAAGTGTTCGTGCTATGAAAAACGAATATATAAATATTAAAGATATTGCTAAGGCAAAAGGGCAGACCACGAATTTTTAGAATTATACAATACAGGATTATTTTTACCAAAAGCGTACGAGTTTATGGGAAGTATTTCAATCGGAACTTTAAGACGATACATTCAAGCCTACAAGAAAAACGGCAACGCAGAGTGTTTAATTCCTCAATACCAAACAACAAAACAGGGTGAATATAACGGCATTCTAAATGAAGATATGAAAAAGGTTTTATTACTATTATGCCCTTGAATGATTAAGGGCATAATTTTATTTATTATTATAATAAAATCCTTGAATAATTTTAATAAATTCTTTTAAACTATCACGTGTATCATTTGTATGAATGCAAAGTTTACAATCAAAATATTCTTCGCACTCAAAAGGAATCCAAGCAAATTCGTCTGTATAATCTTGGAAAAATCCCGGAGTTAAACAAATTCCTTTACCTGCTGCTATGTTGGTTAGAGTTGTGTCGTGGTTTTCGCTGTTAAAATAATCAATATCAATTGTATTAATAATTCTTTGCTGCAAGGCTCTCAACTGCGGTGGCGAACCTCCGCCTATCATTAAAGTTCTGCCTTTTAAATCTTTAATTGTTGCTGTTTTAAGTTTTGCAAGTTTATCATCGTGTGTTGTGATTAAATAAATTCTGCTTTTATATAAAGGTAAAAGTTTTGTGTCGGGTACATGTTTCATTTCATTATCAAAAGTGAAATAAATATCCTGCTTACCTTTTAAAAATTCTTCAGGGTGATAAAAGTCATTAAATATTGGGGTGATTGAAATATCGGGGAATTTTTTAGTAAATTCCTTAATCGCCATGGGTAAATGATAAATACAAGAGCGAGTCGGAAGCCCGATTGTAATGTTATCCGAATATTGTCTATCAAAATTCTGCCCCTGTTCAATTGCGCTTTTCAATTCTTCTTTTATGCTTCTTAATGTAGTACATAATTGATTTCCTGCGGGAGTTAAAACGGCACCTTTTCCTGAACGCTCAAAAATATTAAATCCGATTTCTTTTTCTACTTCTTTAATTTGGTAAGTTAAAGTCGGTTGAGAAATGTATAAATTCTCGGCCGCTCTATTAAAATTAAGAGTTTGAGCCAATTCTAAAATATAATCAATTTGTTTTGTATTCATAAATTTATTCTATCTTAATAGAAAAATTAAATCAATAATAACAACTTTCAATTTGAAATTTAATAAAACTACGTTTAAAATAAGAAAAAAAGGAGATAAATTATGCAATATATAAAATTAGGAAATACAGGTGTTGATGTTTCAAGAATTTGTTTAGGCTGTATGAGTTTTGGTAAACCCGGAAGCGAAAACGGTGTTTTTCCTTGGGCAAAAGATTATGATGAAGCTAAACCAATCTTCAAAAAAGCAATAGATTTGGGAATTAATTATTTTGATACTGCAAATGTTTATCAAATGGGAACAAGCGAGGAAATTACCGGAAGATTGATAAAAGATTTCGGACTTAACCGAGATGAAATCGTTGTTGCGACAAAAGTACATTTTGCAATGCGTGAAGGTCGACCAAACGGAGCAGGTTCTTCAAGAAAAAATATTATGGCTGAAATCGACCACTCCTTAAAAAGATTAGGACTTGATTATGTTGATTTATACCAAATCCATAGACTTGACCACGAAACACCAATGGAAGAAATTATGGAAGCACTGCACGATGTGGTGAAATCTGGTAAAGTAAGATATATTGGGGCTTCAACTATGTTTGCGTGGGAGTTTGAAAGATTGAATAACATTGCTGAAAAACATAACTGGACAAAATTTGTTTCAATGCAAAATCAATATAATTTGATTTATAGAGAAGAAGAACGAGAAATGATGCCTTTGTGTCAGGACAGAAAAATTGCAGTTGTACCTTGGAGTCCACTTGCAGGCGGAAGATGTGCACATCCTTGGGGAACGGTAACTGAAAGAAATAAGATTGATGGTGTTTCACCGCTTGTATGGGGAGCAACTGATTCTCAAGACAAAGTTGTGGTTGATAACTTGGAAAAAATCTCTAAAGAACTCGGTTATTCTATGGCGCAAACTTCTTTGGCTTGGATGTTATCAAAACCTTATGTAACTTCACCCATTGTAGGAACTACTTCAGTTAAACACGTTGAAGAAGCTGTTTCTGCTCTTGATATAAATTTATCGGATGATATCATAAAAGCACTTGAAGCACCTTATGTACCGCATATTAAAACAGGAGCATTTTAGATTAAAATAAATTAAAAGGAGGTTTAAATGAAAACTGATTTTGAATATTGTGTACCAACACATATTTATTTTGGGCAAAACCAATTAGAAAATTTGGGACAAGAACTTAAAAAACACGGCAAAAATGTTCTTGTAGTTATGGGGAGCCCGAGAGTAAAATCAACACAATGGTATAAAACCGTTGTTGAACAAATTAATAATAATGGAATGCAATTGTTTGAATTTCAGGGGGTAGAACCTAACCCAAGAAGTTATTCGGTTAATCAGGTTGCAGATATTTGCAAGAAAGAAAAAATTGATGTATTACTTCCAATAGGTGGTGGCTCTGTTGTAGATTGTGCAAAATTAGCCTCAGCCGCTGCATATTATGAAGGTGATGCTTGGGATTTGGTTATTAAAAAAGCTCAAATGACAAAATTTTTACCTGTTGTTGTTATTTCAACAATTTCTGGAACTGGAACGGATATGGATGCTTACGGTATAGTTTCAAATCCAAAAACAGAAGAAAAACTTCCATTTTATCATCCAAATTTATATCCTGCCGCAACATTTTTAGATCCGACAATTACATACTCTGTAAGTCCTTATCAAACTGCATGTGGGGCGATAGATGCATTTTCACATTATTTAGAAGTTTATTTTATGAAAGACAATCTTTATGTTTTAAGAAGAATAATGGAGGGGTTTATGAAAACAATCCTGCATTTTCTTCCTATTGCTATAAATGAGCCCGAAAACTGCGAAGCAAGGGCAAATATAATGTGGGCATCTTCTTGGGCATTAAATGGTTTTACCTATGGACCAACTGGCGGAACACCTTTTGCAATGCACTGGATTGAAGATGAATTATCTGCTAAATACGATATAACCCATGGGCTCGGGCTTGCTATTGTAATGCCGCATTATCTTGAATATTGTTTAAATGAGAAATCTGTTCAAATGTATTATGAATTTGGTGTAAATGTTTTAGACATATCGCCGGATTTAGATAAAATGGATGTAGCAAAACTTTCTATTGAAAAATTAAAGGACTTGTTTTTTAACATCTGCAACCTAAAGCCGGGATTAAGTGATTATGTGCAAATTGATGAAACAAAATTTGATGAAATGGCAAAAATTGCTTGCAGGAATGATAAAATTGAGGGTTTTGTAACTCTAACACAGGAAGATGTTAAAAATATTTTAAAAAGATGCATATAGTTTAAATTTTTTGTGATAATAAAAAAATAAAAGAGGTTATTAATGTCAAAAGATGTTGTTATATTAACAGGTGCAGGTCAAATCGGAATGGCAATAGCCAGAAGAATCGGGTTTGGTAAAAAGATTGTCATTGGCGATAAAAATATTCAAAACGCACAAAATATTTCTAAAATTATGAATGAAGCAGGGTTTGATACAGTTGCTGTTGAAATGGATTTATCAAACAGAGAGTCTATTTTAAATCTAATAAAAACCGCTCAAAGTTATGGTGAAATTGCTCATTTAATTAATGCCGCAGGGGTTTCACCATCTCAAGCCTCAATCGAAGTTATTTTAAAAGTTGATTTATATGGAACAGCGGTACTTTTAGAAGAAGTCGGTAGAGTAATTAAAGAAGGTGGCACAGGTGTTACAATTTCATCTCAATCAGGACACAGAATGCCAGCTTTAGTGCCTGTTGTTGATGAACAGCTTGCAACAACTCCAACTGAAGAACTTTTGAATTTAGATGTTTTACAAACTGCAAATATTAAAGATACTCTGCACGCTTATCAAATGGCAAAAAGATGTAATGTAAAAAGAGTTATGGCAGAAGCTGTTAAATGGGGTAAACGCGGAGCAAGATTAAATTCAATTTCACCGGGAATTATTGTAACACCGCTTGCTTTAGATGAATTCAACGGACCAAGAGGTGATTTTTACAAAAATATGTTTGCAAAATGCCCCGCAGGCAGACCCGGAACAGCCGATGAAGTAGCAAATGTTGCAGAATTAATTATGGGAAATCAAGGAGCATTTATTACAGGCTCTGATTTCTTAATTGACGGTGGTGCAACAGCAAGTTACTTTTATGGAGAATTAAAACCTGAAAAATAGTAAAAAAGGATGTTAATTTATGGAAGAACTTAGAATAGATATGGCAAAATTAACAAAAGAAGAGATTGAAATTGCACAAAATGAAGCTCAAACTCTTTTTAAATTTAATAATACAATGCCATTTACCGATGAACACACAGAATATTTCAATAAACTTTTTCCAAATAAAGGCGAAAATGTAAGAGTTGTAATACCACTTCAAGGTGTCAGATTTAACAATGTAAAACTTGGAAATAATATTACTATAATGAGCAATTGCCTGATGATGTCGGCAGGCGGCATTACTATTGAAGATAACGTTATGATAGCAGCTAATGTTCAATTGATTACAAATAACCATGATTTAGACACAAGAAGCATCATAACGTGTCTGCCTATTCATATAAAAAGAAATTGTTGGATAGGAGCCGGAGCGACAATTTTAAGAGGTATTACAATCGGTGAAAACTCTGTAGTCGGTGCAGGTTCTGTTGTTACCAAAGATGTCCCCGATAATGCAATAGTTGTTGGAAACCCTGCAAGAGTTGTAAAATATCTGGATTCTGAAAAAATTATTGAGGAAACTAAACAATGAAAATATTTATTTCTATAATTGCTGTACTTTTATTAACCGTAACTTTTTTTAGTTACAAAAACTATAACGGAGGAAAATCTATGGCTCAAGGGGTAAATACCAATAACTCAAAAACACTTGTTGTGTATTTTTCAAGAACGGGCGAGCAATATGGAGTAGGCAATATTACTGAGGGTAATACTGCAATTATTGCCAAAATGATTGCTGAAAAGACTGGTGCTGATATTTTTGAAATAAAAGTTAAAAACGATAATTATCCGACAAGTTATAATGAGCTAACAAAATATGCCCAACAAGAAAAATTAAAAAATGCACGCCCTGAAATTGTTGGCAAAATTGAAAACATACAAGAATATGGCAGGGTTTTTGTCGGATATCCAAACTGGTGGGGTGATATGCCAATGCCTGTCTATACTTTTTTAGAAAGCTATGATTTATCTAATGCTAAAGTTTATCATTTCTGTACCCATGAAGGCAGTGGCGGAGTGAAAGCAGATGGGCTTGCAATTTACGGTCATGTTGCTCAAAACGAACGAGCAGAAGCAGAAAAACAAGTTGAAAATTGGTTAAAAACAACGTAGTTATATAACTATTATTAAATAAAATAATGAAAAACTTAATCCAAATTCTATCAAATAATACAATTGCTGCAAATGATTTTTATTCAAGATTGCCACTATCTTTAAATTTTACAGATTCAGGAGTTGATTATTCCACTCAATATCAACAAGGAAAATACACAATTGAAGAAATGCAAAGAGGCTGGCAAAATGGTGATATTGTTTGGAATGGCGGTTTTTTATCGATAATTTATTTTGATGAAAAATATTCCTCCGGCTACAATGTAATGGTAATCGGACATATTGAAAAAGAGGATTTGAAACTTATTAAAGAACTGTCAAAAGAGGTTTTGCTTGAATTTGCATCAGCATAAATTAATTTATTTTTAATTTTATTTATTGTTTTACATCTGAAGTAATATTTTGTTTTTCAAGTTCTTTAAACTCAAATAATTTTTTAATTGAACGGTAACAATATATATTGCCATCCATTTGCTATAGTTAAATTCCATTTTTTATTTACACAGCAAGCATTTTAATATCCGTTTTGGGCGGGTTACCGAACATCTTTTTGTATTCTCGGCTGAACTGTGTCGGGCTTTCATATCCAACAAGATAACTCGCACTTTCTGCGTTGTGTTTACCTGATAGCATCAGTCTTTGAGCTTCATATAACCTTAATTGTTTTTGATACTGCAAAGGACTTACTTGAGTTACCTGCTTAAAGTTTCTATAAAACGATGAAGGAGCCATATTTACTTGGTGTGCAATTTCTTCAATGTTTAATTTTTTATGGTAGTTTTCTTTTAATAATGAAATTGCTTCTGCAATTTGGTTTGAGCGAGTGCCTTTTGTATTTATTAATCGAAGTTGATTTCCTAAAGGCCCTGTTAAAAGTCTATAATAAATTTCTTTTATAATCATATTTGATAACATTTTATCTTGAGGATTTTCAATAAGCTGTGTAAGTCGATAAAATGAGTCAAGCAAAGGCTCATCAACATCAGCTATTGCAAGACATTTTTCATCATCATTAACGGTTTTATTCAATTTTGATTCTAAAATTAAATCAGATATTATTTTAGAGTTAAGTTCTAAAATCAAAACAACAAACGGTTCATTCTCTGTTGCTTCTGCTACCCTGCTTGATACGGGAATATCCGTACAAGAAACGACATATTGCCCTTTTCCGTAAACTAAATTGTCTTCGCCAAAAAGCATGTGTTTTGTACCCTGCAAAACAAGAATACAACTCGGGTTATAAAAACATCTTAAAAAATCAGTTGGCTTGTCTCTGCGTACAATTCTAACCCCATCTACAGATGTTGGATAATTCCCGGCATCAGGAATATTTCTTAAAATAATATCTCTAATTTCATCAAATTTTGAATTCATAGAACACCTCTTTAATTTCATTATATAACAAACATGAGAGAATTAGATAAGAAAAAGGTAGAATTAGGTCTTTAAAAAATTGTCTTTATTTAAAATAATAAATAGTGAGGTTTTATAGGTAATCGGAGCGATATTATGCAAAAGCGAAAATTGAGAGATTTAGATGTTTCAAGCATAGGTTTAGGCTGTATGGGAATGAGCCATGGTTACGGCCCCGCTGCTGATAAAAATGAAATGATAAAATTAATCCGTCACGCTTTTGATTTAGGTGTAACTTTTTTTGATACAGCAGAATGTTACGGCCCGTTTGCAAATGAAGAATTAGTAGGTGAAGCATTAGAACCTATTAGAGATAAAGTTGTACTTGCTACAAAATTTGGTATTCAAGTAATTGAAGGAAAACAAGTTCAAAACTCTAAACCTGAAATAATCAGAAGTTCTGTTGAAGGCTCTTTGAAAAGACTTAGAACAGACTGTATTGATTTGTATTACCTGCATAGAGTTGACCCAAATACTCCAATTGAAGATGTTGCTCTTACCGTTCAAGATTTAATTAAAGAAGGTAAAGTTAAAGCGTGGGGATTATCAGAAGCCGGCTGTAATACAATTCGAAAAGCACATGAGATTTGTCCTGTAACCGCCATTCAAAGTGAATATTCAATGTGGTGGAGACAGCCTGAACAAGAATTATTTGCATTATTAGAAGAATTAAACATTGGTTTTGTGCCTTTTAGTCCTTTAGGAAAGGGTTATTTAACAGGCAGATTTGATAAAAATTCAACTTTTGAAAAAGACGATTTTAGAAGTATTGTACCGAGATTTACCCAAGAAAACTTGGAAGCAAACCAAAAATTTGTTGATTATGTCAAAGATTTAGCAGTGCAAAAAGGAATTACGCCTGCACAATTAGCACTAAGCTGGGTGCTTGCTCAAAAACCATATATTGCACCAATTCCGGGTACAAGAAAAATTGAAAGATTGGAAGAAAACCTAAAAGCATCTGATGTTCTTTTGACTTATGAAGAAGTGCAGCAAATCAATTCAGAAATTTCTAAAATCGAAATTTCAGGAGCAAGATATCCAAAAGAATTGGAAGCTAGAGTCGGAAAATAAGGAGGTAAATCGTGAAAGTTTTACTTATTAACGGATCGCCAAACAAAAACGGCTGTACATTTACGGCGCTTAATGAAATTGCTTTAACTCTTGAACTTGAAGGCATTGAAACCGAAATTTATCATATCGGTAAAGACCCGATTGCACCTTGCAGAGCCTGCCGTGCTTGCGGGAAAATTGGTCATTGTGTAATAAATGACAAAGTTAACGAATTTGTCGAATACGCAAGAAATTTTGACGGTTATGTAATAGGTTCGCCTGTTCACTATGGTTCAGCCGCAGGAAGCATTGTTCCATTTTTAGATAGAGCATTTTTTGTTGATTATATGTCAGGGCATAATTCCTTTATACATAAACCCGGATCTGCAATAGTTTCTGCTCGTAGAGCGGGAACAACTGCAACATTAGACCAATTAAACAAATATTTTCAAATAAATCAAATGCCTATAATTTCAGGCAGATACTGGAATATGGTTCATGGTCAAAACCCTGATGAGGTTAAACAAGATGAAGAAGGTATGCAAAATATGCGAATTTTAGCACGCAATATGGCATATCACTTAAAGTGCAAAGAACTTGCTTTAAAAGCAGGTTTAAATCCACCTAAAGAGGAAGAAGTAGTTTATACAAATTTTATTAAACAATAAAGGAGAAAACTATGCAGACTGTTAAATTAAATAACGGTGTAGAAATGCCGATTTTAGGTTTTGGTGTTTATCAGGTATCTGATGACGAAACAACGAAAGCAGTATCAGAAGCAATCGAAGTAGGTTACAGAATGTTTGATACCGCTCAAGCTTATCATAACGAAGCAGGTGTAGGAAGAGCCATCAAAAATTCAGACATAGATAGAAAAGAATTTTTTATAGTTACAAAAATATGGGTATCAAATGCAGGCGAAGAAAAAGCATATCAATCAATCCTTGATTCTTTAGAAAAACTGCAAACAGATTATGTTGACCTGCTTTTAATCCATCAGCCGTTCGGGGATTACTATGGAACTTATAGAGCGATGGAGCGAGCTTATAAAGAAGGCAAGGCAAGAGCAATTGGTGTAAGTAATTTTTATCCTGATAGATTTGTTGATTTATGCAACTTTGTTGAAGTTAAACCTGCAATAAATCAAATTGAAACTCACGTTTTCCAACAACAAAAAGAAGCAAGAAAATATCTTGATAAATATAATACTCAAATTATGGCATGGGGTCCTTTTGCAGAAGGTAGAAATAACATGTTTAAAAATGAAACTCTTGTTGCAATTGGCGAAAGATACGGAAAATCCTCTGCTCAAGTTGCATTGAGATTTTTGACTCAAGAAGGTGTAATTGTAATTCCAAAATCAGTAAAAAAAGAAAGAATGGAACAGAACTTTAATATCTTTGATTTTGAATTGTTAGAAGAAGAAATGGAGCAAATCAGACGACTGGATTTAGGACACAGTTTATTCTTCTCTCACCACGATCCTGAAACAGTTGAAATGATTATTAATTTAGTGAGATAAGGAGTAAATATGAAAAAATTATTACTTATCATTTTACCAATATTAGTTATAGCGGCAGGGATTGCGTTTGCAGTTCCTCAAATAAATAAAACAACGGAGGTTTCAATGAATAAAAAAGTTTTAATCGCATATTTTTCATGGGGTGGTAATACAAAATCTATTGCTGAAAAAATCAACGCACAAATTGGCGGTGATATGTTCAGGATAGAAACTGCAACACCATATCCAACTGATTATAACGAAGCAGCTTATGGGGTAGCTAAAAAGCAGCATGAAGAAAATATCCACCCTGAATTAAAAGACAATGGTGATGTTTCAAATTATGATATTGTTTTTGTCGGAACTCCTGCTTGGTGGTACGAAATGGCACCGGCTGTTAAAACATTCTTAGAAAATAATAATTTTGAAGGTAAAACTATTGTTCCTTTTATTACCCATGGCGGTGGCGGTAAATATACAATCGCCGAAGATATGGGTAAATTAGCAAAAGGTGCAAAAGTACTTAATCCTTTAGTAATTTACGAAAACGGCAACGACCAAACCGATAAAGAAATTACAGAATGGCTAAAACAAATTAAATAGGAGGCTTAATGAAAATCAAATTAATTATGGCTCTATCAGCTTTGGTTCTGATAGGCAGTTTTCAGATGATTGCATTTGCGAAAGGCGATACGATGAAAGAAAAAGTCCAAAAAGAAAAAGTTTTTTATACGCAAAATTATAGCAATATCAAAATTACAGGCGAATTATACAAACCCGAAAACTTTGATATAAACAAAAAATATCCTGCAATAGTTGTTGTCCACCCCGCTGGTGGAGTAAAAGAACAGGTTGCAGGACTTTATGCTCAAAGATTAGCAGAAAATGGATTTGTAACTTTAGCATTTGACGCTGCTTATCAAGGCGAAAGCGAAGGAACTCCACATTATTTAGAAAAGCCATCTTCTCGTGTTGAAGATGTACGTTCAGGCGTTGATTATTTAACAACACTTCCGTTTGTTGATAAAGATAATATCGGAGTTTTAGGGATTTGTGCAGGCGGAGGCTATGCGTTTAATGCAACACAAACTGATATGAGAATAAAAGCAATTGCGACAGTTTCTGCGTTTGACTTAGGGCGAGCAAGACGCCAAGGATTAAATGATTCAATGAGTATTGAACAACAACAGAAAAAACTGGCAGAAGCAGCTGAACAACGCACAAAAGAGCTTAACGGTGAGCCTGTAAAATACAATGGATATGTTCCAAATTCTTTAGAGGAAATTCCTGAAAATGCTACAACAATGTATCGTCAAGGCTACGAATATTATAGAACTCCAATTGCACAACACCCAAGAAGCGAAAATAAGTACATCTTCTCAAATTACGCAGAACAAGCAGCATTTACGGCATTTGATCACCCTGAATTGATTTCACCAAGACCTGTTATGTTTATTGTAGGTGAGAATGCGGAATCTGCTTATTTTAGCAAAGAAGCATACGACAAAATTGCAGGTGAGAAAAAAGAATATGTAGTTATTCCAAACGCAACCCATATTGAAATGTATTACAAACCTGAATATGTAAATCAGGCAGTAGAAAAATTAACTAATTTTTATAGCAAAAATTTAAAACAAGGAGAATAAAATGTTTAAAAAGATATTATTACTAATGTTAATTGCAGTCTGCACAACAGGTTTTTGTCTAAAGAGCAATGCAGACGAAGCAAAAAATGTAAACAAAGTTCCAATAATTGAATTAAATAACGGCACAAAAATTCCACAATTCGGGCTTGGAACATACAAACTTGAAGAAGGCGATGAAGCATACAATTCTGTATTGACTGCATTAAAAGCAGGTTATCGTCATATTGATACAGCTCATGCTTACGGAAACGAAAGAAGCGTAGGTCGTGCAATTAAAGATAGCGGAATCCCTCGTGAGGAAATTTGGGTTACATCAAAATTGTGGCCGAATGAATTTGGCGAAGGAACGACAACAGAAGCGTTAGACAGAATGCTTAAAAGACTTGATTTAGATTATATTGATTTAGTTTATCTTCATCAGCCCGTAGGTGATTATGACGGTGCTTGGAAAGATTTAATTAAGGCTCAAAAAGAGGGTAAAGTGAAAGCCTTAGGGATTTCAAACTTTGATAAAAAAGAAGAACTATTTGATGAATTCTTAAAAACAGCAGAAGTAAAACCGCAAATTATGCAGTTAGAATGTCACCCTTATGCTCAACGTACACACTGGCAGGAAAAATTAAAAGTAAATGGCATTCAGCAAGAAAACTGGTTCCCATTAGGCGGCAGAGAAAGCGGAGGAGTAATTCTGAAAGATAAAACTTTGGCAAAAATTGCAAAAAAACATAATAAATCGATCGCACAAATAATTATCCGTTGGCACATTCAAAAAGGTTTTGTTGTAATTCCGGGAGCTTCAAATCCTGATTACATAAAAGAAAATATAGAAGTTTTCGATTGGAGTTTAACTGATAAAGAAATGAAAATAATTGAAAAACTTAATCAAGAGCACAGATTTTATGATTTTCCGTTTGAACAGCAAAAACAATGGTATTTAGAAAGAAAACTAATTGATTAATAAAGCCTCAAAACTGCCGATATAATCGGCAGTTTTTATTAAGTCAAAACAATAATCTAAGAATATATGAAAGAGATTTCAATAAAAACTGAAAATGCTGCAATTCATGCTGAATTGAATGAGACAAAGGCTGCAAATGATTTTTATTCAAGATTGCCGTTAACTTTGAAATTTATTGATTCGAGAGTTGATTATTGCACTGAATACCTGCAAGGAGAATACACAATTGAAGAAATGCAAAGAGGGTGGCAAAATGGGGATATTGTTTGGAATGGCGGTTTTTTATCAATAATTTATTTCGATGAAAAATATTCATTCGGCTACAATGTAATGGTAATAGGTCATATCAAAAAAGAAGATTTGAAAATCCTTAGAAAACTCCCAAAAGAGGTATTGTTTGAATTTAAACCTGCATAAAAATTCTTAAAATTAATTTAAACATTATGCAAATTTTTTAAAAGGATGTTGCCTGAAATAATCAATTCATCTGTCTTTAATAATCACTTCATGTGTCTTTTTACAGGAGCAAATCCAAGACAATCCTTCCGTCCAGATTTAGACGACAAGAAACACTTTTGAGTAATATACCAAAGGTGCTTTTTAGCGTTATATGCAGTTCTTCACCGTTCCATGCTATTAAAAATTAACTTAATTTGTGATATTAAGTCATTTGATTAAAATTCTGATTAAGTAATTTTTTACTGTTTCTATAAAAAATCCTGCTTATAAGTTTATTCGAGTCCTCTCCAAAATTATCTCTTATAGCTTGTTTTATATTTTTAATATTGTCCTCATAAGCATCTATTTGCTTTAGAGCCTTTTCTCCAAACACACCTAACGGAGCATCAGTCCCAAATAACAACCTTTCTGTTTTATCACCCTTTGAAGAATGTAAAAGTTTATCAATAACTTCAACAATATGGGGTTTTGCTGGATTATTCCAATCTACCCATGCCAAATCGGCATATAATTTTGCATCTCCATGGTCAATTGAATGAATAAGTGTTTTAATTCCAATCTCATGAGCCCTGCTGCCGCCTAAACCCATATGACCAAGAATAACAGGAACCTTCGGAAATTGTCTTGCTGTTTCATAAATAAATTCAGGATCTGATACCCCGCTTCTTAAAAAATTATTATTCGAATCGGTGATAACTTCACAGTGAAACAAACATGGTTTACCGTATTTTTCGGCAAGTTTCATATACGGAAGGTATTTTACATCATTTGCCGGCAGATTAAGGCAAGCTGGATGGAACTTTAAACCTTTAATTAATTCAGGATATTTATTTAATAACAATTCTATATTCTCAGCCGAACCATGTCCCGGTTGACAAACAATAAATGGTATAAGTTTATCATTATTTAAACATTTTGTGATTAACTTAAGATTACCGCTTAACTCATTATTATAAGGAGCTTTATTTTTAGTATTTATAACACAGTCAAGATTAGAAATGATAACTTTATCAATAATATCTTTACCGTTATTGAATTTCCTATTAAAAAATTCAAGAACATCATTTGTACTGAATAAATCATTTGTCCATTTCCCGCAGTGAACATGTGAATCAATAATCTTACCCTTAAAATTAGGAGTTTCATATGAATATGGAGTAACGTTATTTATATTCATTTTTAAATTCCTTCAATTTGTTTACGCAAAAAACATTATTAATCTATAATTAAAATCTGGTTTCTTTGAATAGAGCATATCACTAGGACGACAGTTTTGCAAGCTTTTACACAATATTTTTAACAAATGATTTTAACTTCATCCCAATTTCATTACAAAATATTAAAATTATTAAAAACTCATAGCAATTTTTTATATTAACAAGATTTCATACAAATAAAATTCAGTTAAAATTATAAAATTAAAATAGGAGTAAAAATGAGAATTGTCGATTATGTACATCAAAAACTAATGGTAAATACACTGCGTAAAGAATACGGTCCAAATACAAATATCCAAAAAGGTCCCAATGGCAGCGTATTTATACCTGCCGAAGCTCCGGATGTTCCAAATTGGGATATAGACGGACCTTCTGACTTTGACAAATTCATTAAAAGATACGGAATGACAGCAGTTGATGAAAGCGGCAACGAAGTTGGTAAATACACAATGGCAAGCCGCGGAAGTGTAGATGCTTCCAAAAACGTAACAATGATTGCTCCTGAATTTAAAGACAAGCTAGGCAGGCTTTGGACTATAATGCAAGAAGAAGCCCGTCCGATTGATATTGCACGCCGCGGCACTGGTGCCAGAGTACTAGCGTTCCCTGCCGGCATAATTGGCGACGAAGCAGCTTTTAAGTCTGAAACAGCATTAGAAAGCGCTGTAAGAGAACTTTCAGAAGAAACAGGACTTGTTGCTAAGAAAGTCATTAATCTGACACCAATGTCAAAAACAAGCGGTGTTTCAACAGCAGTACCGGTAATGACATCACCGGGGTTAACAGATGAATCAACCCACTTTTTTAAAGCCATAATAGAAAGGTTAAAACCATCACAAAAAGCAGTTACTGATGGAGGAGTTACGCGTGGCTGGCACTTTGTCCCTGTAAAAAGGCTGCCAAAATGGATTGTAAATATGCAGGCTGCAGGAAAAATTCCAAGCGGTCAAAGTTTAACTGCAATTGCCCTATCTATACTTAATAAAGGAAAAATCAAACTGTAATTTGTAAATAACAGTTTTTGAAAGTAAAGAAATACCTATTTTATATTTGTAATTATTCTCTCAGGATTACCCGACCGGGTAATTGTTATTACCCACATATAATAATATGCTTATATCCAAACAGGTTATAAAACATGATGAATATTACAAACAAAGACTATTTGCTTGATTCAATCCTTGAGTATTGTGATGATTTAATTACAATAAAAAATTTAGACCTTGAATATGTAGCCTGTAACAAAGCCTTCCTGGAACATACCGGTGCAAATTGCGAAGCTCAAATTATTAACAAAACGATTTTTGATATCTTCCCGCCGGAAAGTGCCGATATTATTGCTCAGAATATCAATCAAGTTATTAAAGATTTAACCCCAAAAACTTATATTTTTCAGGTAACAACAAATAATTCAAGAAAAATTGTAAAACAAACCTCGACACCAATTCTGCGTGACGGTAAAATTGAAGGTGTGTTATCTATATCCTCAGATGTGACAAACGAAGAAAACTTAAAAAGCAAACTATATGAAAAAGTTTATCAATTTAACGCTTTATTAGATAATCTACCTATGTTTGTCTATATGAAAAACAAAGACGGTCAATACATTTTTGGCTCAAAACATTCAAAAGAATTTGTAGAAAAAGGACTTGACAGGTTTGCTGAAAATATATGCATAAACAAAATCAACGATACTACAGAAACCGAATCTGAAGATAATTATGTAATAAAAAACAAAAAAACCTTGATTCAAGAAAGAATGGCTACCGATACAAATAACAAACCGCATTGGTACAAAATCCACAAAGCCCCTATTTTGACAGAAAACAATGATATCACCGGTATTGTAACAATAACAGAAAACATTGACCAGGAAAAAATAATTGAAAACCGGAAAAATTTATTTATAGCAACACTTTCACATGATTTAAAAAATCCGCTACTTGCTCAAATAAGTTCACTTGAACTTTTTTATAACGGGACTTTCGGAGAGTTAACTCCATCACAAAAAGAAATGCTTGAAATGATACTTGAATCTTCCAAATATATGAGAGATATGTTATATACACTTCTAAAAACGTGGAAAGATAATAATGGCATAATAAAACTTGAAATGTCTGAGTTTAATATCAATTCTCTCATAAAGAAAAATATTAAAGAAATTACAGATTTTGCGAACAACAAAAAGCTAAAAATCAATTTAAAGTCTAAGTTAAAAAGCAAACATAAAATATTTGCTGACGAAACACAAATCAGAAGAGTTTTTGGGAACCTTTTAAATAACGCAATAAACTATGCTTTCCCGCACACTAGTATAAATATTGAACTTTACGAAAAAAATCATCAAACTTTTATAAGTTTTGAAAACCGCAGCAGTATAATCTCAGAAGATTTAAAAAAGCATATTTTCGATAAATATGTATGCGGTAATAAACTTCATGATTCTGTTGGTGTAGGACTTGGATTATATTTTTGCCAGAAAGTTATCAATGCCCATGAAGGTTCAATTACATTAAAATCAAACGGCAATATAAACAAGTTTATAGTACAAATCCCGCAATTAAACAAAAATTCTACAATAATTTCAGAAATTGTTTTATAATTTATGAATATTTTTTGAAATATTTTCTCCAAAAATTTCATCATACAATTTAAAATACTCATAATAATTTATAGAACCAGAAGCACACATTACCTCCATTTCAACTCCAAGCAGGTTAACTCCGAAATCTACATTTTTCATTCCTAGCTTTGTATAAAAATTTTTTCGTCTTATGCGCTCTTCATAATTTTTTGATGGAATTTTTGTATTTTCAATCTCAATAAAAAAGCGTTTATTTTTATATTTATTTTTTAGATTTTTAAAAATCTCTGAACCTATTCCGCTTCCGCGAAAATCATCAGTGATTGCAAAATAATCAAGCAAAACCAAATCCTTGTGATAAACAACAATCACCAAACCATAGAATCTGCCGTCTGAATCTTCGACTGAAAAAATTTCGATAACACCTTGTTCTTGTTTTTCCAGCAGCAAATCAAACGGCTTCTTTTCCTCTTTTGGAAAAGCCGACTCATATAGCTTTCTTACATTTTTCAGTTGTTTTTGATTACAAGCTTTGACAAGTTTCATAAAACTCTTTTCCTAAGCAAACTGATACATCATCAGCTATAAGTTCTTTTGTTAAACGGTAACGACGGTATAACTCATCCAGCGGCACTCTGTCTGTAAATTCTTTTTTGCCGCCGTAATTCAGAACTTTCATATCAGAATTACCATAAAATCTTGAGATTTTTTCACCAAATCCACCGTCTAAGATTCCGTCTTCTAAAGTAATTACGATATCATGATTTTGTTTTAAATTTTCCAAAAGTTCTTCATCAATTCCGGTAATAAATTTTGGATTAATCAAAGTAGCATCAAATCCAAATCTTGATTTTAATTCTGCTTTAACATCTTCTGCCAGGCTAAAGAAGTTGCCAAGTCCAACAATTGCAACTTTTTCACCACTTGAAACAACTTTATACTTATTCAGCACAGAATAATCAGTATCATCTGTAACCCCGCAAGATTTTAGCAAACCTGCCGGAACTCTTATTGCAACGGGATTTTCATTTTGATTATAAGCATATTCAAGCATTGCAAGATATTCTTCTTTATTTGTCGGTGCAAGATATACAACATTTGGGATATTACCAATCAATGCCATATCAAATGAGCATAAGTGAGTGGCATCAGCACCTGATAATCCACCCCAATAAACAAGCATAGCTAAAGGGGATTTATTTAAACACAAATCTTGAGAAAGCTGATCATAAGTTCTTTGTATAAAAGAACTCATAACCGTAAATATTGGTTTTGCGCCTGATTTTGCAAGAGCAGAAGAATATGCTACAGCGTGTTCTTCCGCAATCCCAACATCAACATATTGAGATCCAAGTTCTTCCCTAAAATCTTTATTAAACCCGAAAACTCCAGGAGTTGAAGCGTTAACAAGCACAAAAGATTTATCTTGTAATCTCTTTTTCATTATAAAATCTTTAGTCAAAGAATCATAAGTATCAATAAGTTCAACATTTTCAGCCGGTTTCTTTTCATCTAAAGCGCCCGGCATAATCCAGTGAAAAGCTTCTTTATTCGTTTCAGCCTGCTCAAGACCTTTACCTTTCAAAGTGTGTATATGAACAACAACAGGAGAATTTATATCTTTAACTTTTTCAAAAGTTTCAATAAGTTTTTCAACATTGTTTCCTTCTTCAACATAATGGTACTCAAACCCTAATGATTTGAAGAAATTACATTCAGCTTTCCCGTTTGTCTGCCTTAAAAGTTTAAGATTAGAATAAAGTCCGCCATGGTTTTCAGCAATAGACATATCGTTATCGTTCACAACAATAATAATATTGCTGCCTAAATCTGCAGCATTATCGAGTCCTTCAAACGCCTCACCACCACTTAATGAACCATCACCGATAAGTGCAATTACGTTATAACTTTCACCTTTTAGATCTCTGGCTTTAGCCACACCTGTTGCTAAACTGACTGATGTTGATGTATGACCGACCTTGAACAAATCATGTTCACTTTCTTCAGGTGCAGTATAACCGGTATATTTCAAATATTTATCAGGATCTGTGAATCCTTCTTTTCGTCCTGTTAAAATTTTATGCGGATAACATTGATGCGATACATCATAAACAATCTTATCAACCGGCGAATTAAACACATAATGAATAGCCATCGTAGCTTCCACAATCCCTAAATTAGGTCCCATGTGTCCGCCTGTCACATTCACTTTTTTTATAATTAATCCACGAATTTCTTCTGCCAGTTCTTTCATTTCAGCAACAGATAACTTTTTCAAATCCTGCGGTATATTTACTTTATCTAAAATCATTATTTTTCTCCTTATTTTATATTTATTTGTCTAAAATTTTTTTATGAAATCCGTGACCACCTGCAACAACCCGTCCAATAGATTTAACAAGATTTTCAGCAGTATTACGGCATTCCACAGGCTCAACAGACGTCAAAGCTTTCCCCGGATAAATTTCATACTTTTCACGATATTCAACAGTTGTAACATTCGGCATTATGACATTAGCCCCGCTTTGCAACGCTAAAATTCTGCCACTGGGATTAAGCGTCTCCATTGCAGTTGTTGCCGGAATATTTATATCCTTTAATAAAATTCTCACAAGCGCCATAACCTTTAAAGCAATAGTAAAATCACCATTTGAAGCAGTTTTAAGCGGAGTATTATTATTAACAATAAGTGGTCCGATACCTATCATATCCGCTTCAATTTCTTTAAAAAATAAAATATCATCCGCTAAAGACTCAATACTCTGCCCGGGAAGCCCGACAAGACAGCCTGAACCAACTTCATAGCCTAAAGTCTTTAAATCTTTTAAACAGCGGATACGATTATCATAACTCATTTTTGGGTGCATCTGTCCATACAAATTTCGATCAGTAGTTTCAATCCTCAACAAATATCTGTCAGCCCCGCATTCTCTAAACGCTTTATAATCGTCATAACTGCGTTCACCAACACTCAAAGTTAATGCGACATCAAGTTTTTTTATTTCTTTAATGATTTCGCACATAACTTCTTTTGTATAAAAACAATCCTCACCGGATTGCAAAACAACGGTTTTATAGCCAAGTTCTACCGCCTTTTTTGCATACAAAATAATATCTTCAGGAGAAATTCTATAGCGCTCAAGTTCTTTATTTTCACAGCGAAGACCGCAATATTTGCAGGTGCATTTGCATATATTTGAAAATTCAATAAGCCCGCGCAAATGAATCTCATCTCCAACATATTTGCGGCGAACCTCATCAGCGCGAGAAAATAATTCCTCATTAAGACTATCATCTTTTAGTATTTGGATAATATCTGACTTTGAAAAATTTTCCATATTCCAATATAACCGTGTTTAATATATTTAAATTATACACCAAGAATAGCAAAATTTAACAGGTAATAAACGGATTTTTTTCTTTTGCATATACAACTTCAACACCACTGCCGATAAGCCTTTCAAACACCGGCAGAATA
>OHPB01000342.1_pt1 | contig 35538 bp, 39 predicted proteins | sample 1577621 | NCBI WGS metagenome assembly OHPB01 (sample SAMEA3879577, study PRJEB24766) | human gut metagenome | biome: human-associated habitat; feature: feces | place: USA | collected 1985/1987 | reverse complement strand
GAAAAGTGAACGGATATCACCGTTTTGGGTGAACGGATATCAACCGTTTTCAGCAGATTTGGGTAACGGACATTTTGGATATTATTCAAAGAATAGTAATCTGATAGTCATAAATAGCGATGTTATAAAGTCTAATTCTTTTAATGATTATAGAGAAACATTGGATACTTTAGTTCATGAAGGACGTCATGCTTACCAAAACTATAATTTATATGAAAGGGAGGTGCATCCAAGAGGAGGAGAGATATCCAACTGGAAATTAAATGAATTTAGTTATGGTTATCAGGATGTTGGGCATTATGGATTTAGGGCTTATGCGTTGCAACCTTTGGAAGCTGACGCAAGGGCTTTTGCTGAAGATGTATTGAATGAATTTTTTAAGAATAGGGTATGATGGAAAATATTTCGAATATATTACAAGAACGTGGCTATTCAGGAAAACAATCAGTTAGGGTAGCTGCTGAATTACATGATATAGATGATAGTTTAAAGATTCTTCTAAATAAATGGTTGGTTTCTGAAGAAGAAAGTGATTATCATGCAGAAGGTTTTAGCTTATTGGAATTGAAACGCAAATTTGATATGACTTATCCTGCTGCTTTATTGACAATGGATTGGTTGATTAAAGAACCGGAAAATGCGATTAGAAGTATAAACAGAGGTATAAAATAGATTATAAAATATGGCTACTTTTATATTAACTCCAAAATGTAACATTCCTCTCAGTCACGGAATGAAAATAGAGAAAGGAACTTTGCCATTTATTGTAGAGATTCCAACAAATCACCTTCCATTTGATTCGATATCATCTAAGAATATGGTAAAGAATTGCTTATTGGCAAGAGGAATAGATATTTCAGGTCATGAAAGTATTTTAAGTGGTGCTTATTTTGATTTTAAAAAGGTTTAATGATTTAGTTATGTTACGTGGAATTACACTTTTCAGATGCTCTAAATGTGGAAAAATATTTTCTGCGCCAGATATAGAACTAAATGCAACAACATTTTCTGTTCCTCAACCCTGCAAGCGTTGTGGAAGTATAAGAACATATCCATTAATCGGTTTTCTATTTAAATCTGTTTATAAAAAGATTTGGGAGCAAATGGAGAAAAAGAAAACTTGATTATATATTTAGAATTTCAAGCAGACGAGACTTGGGCGTTGGGGGATAGCCGGTGGTTGTTCCGTTGAAAACATAGACATGATTGGATTATCTACGCTATTCTCGTCAGAATATGACGAGAATAATTTGCTTATTCCCATCAAAAGGCTATCTTTGGACATAAACATGCGATAAATGAGACCAATCTATCTATGGCAATATCCTATAGGACCAAAGTTTACATGGAATGACTCTGACCTGATTACCCTGCTTTCCGAGGTACGTAACCTGGAGGGGAAAATACAGGGTATGATGAGCGGACTGGGTTTTGACGTTCAAAGCAGTACTTCATTGGATGTAATGACTGAAGACGTGTTGCGTTCCTCCGAGATTGAAGGGGTAATACTAAACTCCGAAAGGGTACGTTCGTCCATTGCCAGACATCTGGGGATTGAGACTGTAGGATTACGTCTAACCCGGACTATCACCGATATGTTGCTGGCAAAGGCCGATGGCTTCCCGTTCAGGTTTTACAGTATGTCCGCAGAAATTCTTCGTGAAAAGAAATCATATTTTTGTATCTGAAGGTCTTTTACTCCTCCATATTCTGTGGGCAATCTCGGCAGACTTGCAGGTACCGATGAGGGAATATGCAGTGGTTGCTTTGTATGCCGATGCGTCGTTACTGCAACTGTTGTTACAATACTTCCAACTTTCCATCAAACTCCCTGCATTCCCAATATCGTGTTTCAACGTTTGGAATACCGTTCATAATATCAGCAGATAATTGATTGCATAGCAAATTAAGATTAGATGAAGAACCGGCCAATGCTGTAAGGTTGGAATTAAAATAGGATAAACCGTCTTCTTCTACAGAAATATCTGACAAGAGGATGAAAATAATCCGGCAATTGTCAAATACCGATTTGTCTTTGCATATCTGTTTGCAGATAGATATGCTGTCTGTCAGTTTTTGAGGTAAGTTTGATTTGTATTTTTTAGCTTGCTTGCGGATGGAGTTCTCTGTGCCATTATATGATAAAACCAGATTCCAACTTTTAAGTTCTACAAGGCATAAATAATTACCGGAAGGAGACTTTGTTAGTGCATCGACCGAATTTCTGGATTCTATATTTAAAGCTTTGTCTGCTTCGGTTTTAATTGTATCAAAATCAATGACCTGTGTCTTTGAACCTTGCGATGTACATATATATGTTTTGCCTTTTGTGGGCGAACATGCACTGTGAAGGTCGCAAATAATAGTTTCGCAACCTTCTGTGTATTGTTTTATTTTGTCATATATTTCGGATGGTGTCATTTTAAAGTGTTTCTTGCGGCATCAACATTCATTATTTCACGAAGTGGTGCAGCTAACAGTGTGAATACCTTATTCAGATCGTTGGTTACATCATTGAAGGTAGAAAGATTGGTTTCGGGATTCTGCTCTGCCATATAATATGTCACTTCTTTTTCTATTCCTTTGGCGGCAGCAAAATATCTTAGTCCTTGTATGAAATATGGACTGTGTGAGCTGACAACAATAGGAATACCTTCTGACACCAATTCGACAATGAATTTACAGAAATTTATTTGCCATTCGGGATGCAAATGTATTTCAGGCTCATCCAAAACAAGCATTTTTGAAGTGGAAATATTGTCAGTCTGTAGAAGGCGAAGAAGAACGCCGAATGATTTGATGCCGGATGCCACGCTTACCGCAGGTATGGAAATATCGTTTCTTCGGAAATGTAACTGTTTTGATTTCTTGTCAACAGTGAAATCGCCTTCTATCAGCTCTTTTATTTCATTTAATTGTTGCTGATAGCCAGTGGACTGAAATAATCCTAATAAATCTTCTGCCGTACTGAGTATCTTTTCTGCCATGTCTCCCAAATGGTAGGGGATATTCCCCTTTTGTAAGGAACCGGACATTCCACGGAATGATTTTGTAGGGACGGAACTCGACATACGCAAAGTGTCGAGAATATGCAGATATACCGGGGATTCCACGTACGTTATGTCTTCTATTGAGGAATCTCCAGACAGTTTTGTGTTTGAAATTTTCCCATCTTCAAAGTTGAAACTTATATCGCTACCATCGGCATCGGTTGTGTCGTCGTGAAAATGGATACTAGAGTATCGGGTTCCGTATGAATTTAACGGTTCCATGAATTCACTTCTTAGTATAATATCTAATTCTCTCTTTATGGCTAATTCTGGATTGTCTAATTCTGAAAGATTCTGCTGGATTTGTATTAGCTTATTGTTTATTATGGCTGATTGCCTGCTTGTGAATGAGCATATTTTTGATGCGTCTTTGATAGTTTCAGTCAATTCTTCTACAGAAAGATTTTTCTCTATTAAATCAATGCTTATCGATTTAATGTCTTTTAAGACATTGTGGTTGTTAAAGCGGCTAAATAATCTTTTAATAGAGAGTAGATGGGAGTTTATCAACTGAAGTGTTTCGAGTTTATCAACTTGTTTTGCATTGTTCGTTGCTTTGAGAATAGAAAACAGAATCTTGCCGATAGAACTTTTACCTGAATCATTCTCACCGGTTATTACTGTAAGTCCGCCAAGCTCAATGTCTGCGCTTTCGACTTTTAGAATATTCTGTAAACGAAGTTTCATCTTATATCTTAATGAGAGTTATTGCAAAAATAGAAAAAAAAGTTTGCAATGCAAAGAATTGGGTACAATCAAGAATAGGATTTTTGAAAACGCAGGGTGCATATTCCGGTGCATACCTTTTCCGTATTTCCGGTGATACTCGTTCACTCCACGGTCAATGTTATTGTTTCTTGAAAATCCGTAAATGGGTAATAAGTTTCATGTAGATTCTGCAGGGGGCTGGTGGTTGTTCCGTTGAAAACATAGACATGATTTGATTATCTACGCTATTCTCGTCAGAATATGACGAGAATAGTTTGCTTATTCCCATCAAAAGGCTATCTTTGTACATAAACATGCGATAAATGAGACCAATCTATCTATGGCAATATCCTACAGGACCAAAGTTTACATGGAATGATTCTGTCCTGATAACCCTGCTTTCCGAGGTACGCAATCTGGAGGGGGAAACACAGTGAAACTTCATCTTTCACCTGTGAAGCATGATCTTTCACCAAAAGTGGTTGTTTATCAGTAGATTATGATGCGGTGAAAGTTTGAAACCAATTATGGGAAAAGTTATTGTTATAGAAGAAGGAAGTGTTATCTTTGCCTTGGTCTGACTGATTTCAATCAATAAAGATTCAATTCCTCCCTATCTGCGTGAAACAGTAGTAGAAACAACATTGATGAAGGTTGTACAAAAGGACTGAAGTATGAGATCTTTATGTAATGTAATGAAATTGAATTTTCTTTTTGCTTTTGTAATTCGCCAGTCACTGTACCACCAATCCACCGTTCTTCCCATTCTGGATGTTCCTTACGTAAATTGAGTGCAAGCAAATTTCCATCGAAAGATTTACAGTGAATGTAGTAAGGGGATAATCTACTTTTCCCTGCTCCATTAGGACCTGCTATGACTGTAAATTCTGGACGTGCTTCCATTCCTTTATTTATTTAATAAATAAGCATATCTGCCTTTTCCTTTGTCTGCAGTTCGTAAAATAATTTGATAGCTTCTTGTATTTATATCATAGCTTACCAAATCTTCACTACCATCTGGATTTGCTAAATAGTAATTTCCTTCTTTATCCCCAAAAGGTATGGAAATTCCTTTAGCCCATCCTTCTAAGTAAATACGTTCTACTTCTTTGCGTACTTCTTCATTTACTTCTTTGATGGTCTTTCCGTTGGATAGTTTGATGTTTTCTATTTCAGCGTATTCACACATGATTTTTAATAGCTTGTTGTTGAAAGATAGGTAATATATTTCTATGCAATCTTGTTTATCGGGAAAATCCATGATTGTATTAAGACATTCAGTACGGAAAGAGAAATCCATAAATTGTTGGAATTGGCGAAGTCAATCAGCTCTTTTGTTTGCCCTCTCTTATAGCTCTCTGTTGGTTCAAGCGTTCCTGCTGTTTCCTTTTTTCTTCTAGCGATATAGGCTGCTTGCTCCAAGATGCTATTGATTGGCGAGTGCGTTCTATCCATTCTTTGTGAAATTCATTTATATATTCCATAAATCTTATGTTTGTGAGTTCAAAACAAAGATAGTTATTCCTTTTTTAACTTCCATGATTGGTACGACATTTTATTTCTTGGGGCTTATAAAAAAGGACAACTAACTGAATAGCTGTCCTTTCTTCAATATGAGTAATAAGTGACGGTTTGTTATTTCTTGGAATAATGGTATCTCATAGAGAATATATAAACCTCTATTATATCATCATGTACGGAGTAAACAATTCTATGCTCTGCATTGATTCTTCTTGACCATTTGCCTGCCAGTTCATATTTAAGCGGTTCTGGTTTTCCTATTCCAGTATAAGGGTGTGCGGCAATATCTTCCAATAAAATTTTGATTTTGTTTAAGATAGCCTTGTTTCCGCTTTGGGTAAAGTATAGATATTCTTTCCGTGCCTGTTCTGACAAAGTTATTCTGTACATGCTGCCCGTTTTAAGAAATCTTCTATGCTTTCACCTTCATTTTGGGATATAGAGTTCCCGTTTTTAATATCCTCTTCACCTCTATGTATTGCTTCCATTGTATCGGGTGAGGACATGATGTATTCCGTTTCCTTTAGAGAATTGTATTCATCCAAAGAAATCATTACTACTCCTTTGCCATTCCCACGATTGATAACTACGGTATCATAATCGTCAATGACCGCATCAATGTAGCTTTTCAAGTTGGCTCTTAAATCTGTGTAATTGGCTGTTCTCATAAATCCTCCTTTGTATAATACAAAGATATGTACTTATTTGCGTACTTGCAAGTATGAACGATTAATTATTTGATATTTTAGAAAAGACCTCCATAAAGAATGCCCTTTTCTCTTTCAATCAATGAAGCCGATTAATTAATGGACCATTTATATCTTTCATTACCCTTTAAAGCTATTTACAGACATTTATTGGAAAAACGCCAAACGGACAGTAATGAATTGCCATCTTCTACCCATGAAGTACAGACAAAATAAAAATCCCCATAACTCATGGAGTTACAGGGATTTATTATCTTGATTAAGTATAGATTACTTATTCAAAGCAGTAGCAACGTCAACTGCACAAGCTACTGTACAACCTACCATCGGGTTGTTACCGATACCCAGGAATCCCATCATTTCTACGTGAGCAGGAACTGATGAAGAACCAGCGAACTGAGCATCTGAGTGCATACGGCCCATTGTATCGGTCATACCGTAAGAAGCAGGACCGGCAGCCATGTTATCCGGGTGAAGTGTACGACCTGTACCACCACCTGAAGCTACTGAGAAGTAAGGCTTACCAGCAAGAACACGTTCTTTCTTGTAAGTACCTGCAACCGGGTGCTGGAAACGAGTCGGGTTAGTAGAGTTACCTGTGATAGATACATCTACGCCTTCTTTCCACATGATGGCTACACCTTCGCGAACATCGTCAGCTCCGTAGCATTTTACTTTTGCACGAGGACCGTCTGAGTAAGCGATTTCCTGAACGACTTTCAATTCGCCAGTGTAGTAGTCGAACTGAGTCTGAACGTAAGTAAATCCGTTGATACGAGAGATAATCTGAGCAGCGTCTTTACCCAGACCGTTCAAGATACAACGCAGAGGTTCTTTACGTACTTTGTCTGCTTTAGCGGCGATCTTGATGGCACCTTCGGCAGCAGCGAATGATTCGTGACCTGCCAAGAATGCGAAACATTTAGTTTCTTCGCGCAGCAACATAGCAGCCAAGTTACCGTGTCCGAGACCTACTTTACGGTCGTCGGCTACAGAACCCGGAATACAGAATGACTGCAGACCGATACCGATAGCTTCGGCAGCTTCAGCAGCGTTCTTGCAACCTTTCTTCAGGGCGATGGCACAACCTACTACGTATGCCCATTTTGCATTTTCGAAGCAGATAGGCTGAGTTTCTTCACAAGTCTTATAAGGATCAAGACCATACTGTTCGCAGATAGCGTTAGCTTCTTCGATGTCTTTGATACCGTTTTCGTTCAAAGCAGCAAGAATCTGTTTGATACGACGGTCCTGGCTTTCAAATTTTACTTCTCTAATCATAATGTTCTTTCCTCCTTATATTATTCGTGACGTGGGTCAATATGTTTAACTGCACCTTGTTCTGCTGTGAAGCGTCCGTAAGTACCTGTTACTTTCTTCAAAGCTTCGTTTGCGTCAGTGCCTTTCTTGATCTCATCCATGAACTTGCCCAGGTGAACGAATTCGTATCCGCAGATTTCGTCGTTCTTGTCAAGAGCGATAGTTTTGATATAGCCTTCAGCCATTTCCAGGTAACGAGGACCTTTTGCCAAAGTACCGTACAGAGTACCTACCTGGCTGCGCAGACCTTTACCCAAGTCTTCCAGACCTGCACCGATCATCAGACCGCCTTCAGAGAAAGCTGACTGAGTACGTCCGTACACAATCTGCAAGAACAATTCACGCATAGCTGTATTGATAGCGTCGCACACCAAGTCAGTGTTCAATGCTTCCAAGATGGTTTTTCCCGGCAGGATTTCAGATGCCATAGCAGCTGAGTGAGTCATACCAGAGCAACCGATTGTTTCAACCAATGCTTCCTGGATGATACCTTCCTTCACGTTCAGAGTCAGTTTACAAGCACCCTGCTGAGGAGCACACCAACCGATACCGTGAGTCAAACCTGAGATGTCTTTGATTTCTTTTGATTTAACCCATTTTCCTTCTTCAGGAATTGGAGCTGGACCATGATTAGGTCCTTTCTTTACAACACACATGTGTTCAACTTCGTGTGAATAAGTCATATTCTTTACGTTTTATAAGTAATAAAAAATAAGTATTTCGTAAACCACGAATTAATGAAGATTTTCCTTAATCCACTTGCAAAGTTAGGTGTTTTTATTCAGTTATCCAACGAACAAAGCCTAACTTTTTCGGCTGATTTTAATTTTTTTGCGGATTCAATTTATTTTATACCGGCTTATGATGAAATCTCTTTTCTCTCTCGCCGGAATCCGTTATCTTTGTCGGACTTTCTGACTTTCGGAAAGGATTACCTGTTCATCGCTAATAATAATTAGGTATATGGAAACAACAAAGATTACGGTAAAGGATGCCGATTTGCGTAAGGGAGCGGAAGCTGGAATGGACGAATTCCTGCAGGTGTTTATCGACAAGTATCTGGAGCTGGCCGGAGAGGAATTGTCTGCGGAAATGATGTCGCTCTTCAATGGTTATCAGCATACGTTGCTGGGATATTATTATTTCCGCCGGGAAGTGCTGGAGGGTGGTTTCGTGCAGCTGATACAGAATGGATACGGACCATATATTTTCGACAATCCTTTTGCAAAGGCGATGCGTCTTTTCGGTGCGAAGGATTTCTCCAAATTGGTGTATGAGGCCAAGAAAATCTACGATGAGAACCGGGAGGATCTGGAGAAAGAGCGTGATGAAGAGGCTTTCATGGCTATGTATGAACAATATGAAGCCTTCGACGATTTGGAGGAACAGTTTATGGATATGGAAGAGCAGGTGACTGCCCAGGTTGCTTCGTATGTGGATGAACACATCGAACAGTTTGCAGCGGTGGAAAGTTAAAAAGTGTTTATTTCGAAAAAAATAGTGGATGAATGTGCAGTATTTGCCTTGATAGCACATTTTAGGAATAGTTTTATAAAATACTGGAAAAACAATTATTAAAAACGAAGAGATAGATATGAAGAAGACAAAGTTGGCAGTTCTTTTTGCTGCATTGGTGAGTGTGTTAGGGTTCACTTCTTGTTTGGAGAGTGAAGGATCATCAAATTATCCGACATTCCAGGCTGCTGTAACCATTACAGGAGATAAATTGTTAGGGTATACTTTTTATTGTGATGCTGGAGAGAATATTAAGCTCCAACCAACGACTGAAAGTGTTGCCAATTTGAATTTGGATGGTGTCAAAAGGGCTGTGATAGGCTTTGATTTGGCGGATGATTATACAGGTGTTACTCAGTTACAGCCTAACACTACATATACTGTTATAGTAAACAGTTTACCGTATTATACATACGGTATCCCGACGTATACGATGGTTGTAGATACCTTGAGTAGCCAATATCAATCGGCTGGAAATGACTCAATCGCTGTTAAGGGTAAGCAGATTTCATCGGCTGATACTAATTCTTTCTATGTAAAGAACGGTTATATGACATTTTATCCGAGATTCAATTACGGTACTTCTCCCTTGTACTTCGGATTGTATTATGATGGAGAAAAGGATGTGGATGCAGCAAAAGGCAGTTTGAACATGAATCTGTATTTCAATAATTCTGTCGATGGCTCTTATGCAATGTCTTCTACAGCTTCTGTCATCAGTATGAAAATGCCTGTGGAACTCTATAGTAAGTTTATGCAGTCAGGAAAAGATTCGATTGACGTTACATTGAACCTGAATGCGTCTACCAACCAGAGTCCGTTGAAATGCCGGATGGCTGTATCCGATTTCATGACTCCGATGGCTTATTGATGCGGATTGAGTTGTAAATAGAAGTCGACATAATTTTCGGGCGGAGGTACTTTGGGGAAGAGTATCTCCGCCTTTTTTGTTCGCCTTTCTTGCGTATGGAAACAGAATCCGGAAATTTGTATCATTATCTCATACTTTTTTTATACATTTGCAATTCTTTCGGAATATGATTAAAATTTTGGTACATTGAATTATAAGGATTTATATAGAAAGGCTATCGGGCTTGTTTCTTCTCCCGCCAAGACCTGGAAAGAAATCAGGGCAAGCGAGGACGGCAGACAAGTTTTGCCTGATTTTGTATACCCTATGATCGGACTGTGTGGATTGTCCGAATTCATCGGGACTTTTATTGGGAAGGATTTTACGGCGGAAGTCATACAGTTGGCGCTGACCCGATGTTGTGCGGTGGCGGTAGCCTTGTTCGGAGGTTTCTTTCTGGCTGCTTACCTGATTGGCAAGGTTGGTTCCCGTTGGTTCGGATGCCGGGCTTCCCGCGAGACGATTCAGCTGTTTGTCGGATATTCCATGGTGGTTACCTTTTTACTGAATATCATCAGCGGACTGTTTTCTGTTCTGATTCTGCATTGGATTCTGCAGGTGTATACGTTGTATGTGGCGTTCGAGGGAGTCCGTGCTTTGTTAGGAGTGGAGGAAAGAAGGCAGACGGGTTATGCAGTGATGGCAACGGTATTCTTGCTGTTTTGCCCTTTTGTGATTGAGTATCTTTTTAATGAATTATCTGTTATTTTGAACTGATGAAACCTGCTACTACAAATAATGCTATCAACATCAAGAACAAGCGTGCTTCGTTCGATTATGAGTTCATCGATACCTATACGGCAGGGATTGTACTGACAGGTACCGAAATCAAGTCCATCCGTCAGGGAAAAGCCAGTCTGGTGGATACGTATTGTTTCTTCTCGCGTGGCGAGTTGTGGGTGAAGAACATGCACATCGCCGAATATTTCTACGGGTCGTACAATAATCATGCAGCCCGTAGGGACCGCAAGTTGTTGCTGACCAAGAAGGAACTGCGGAAATTGGAACGGACCTCGGAAGAACCGGGATTTACTATCGTGCCTGTTCGTCTGTATATCAATGAAAAGGGATTGGCAAAGGTGGTGATTGCTTTGGCCAAAGGTAAGAAACAGTTCGACAAGCGGCAGACGCTGAAGGAGAAGGAAGACAAACGGATGATGGACCGGATGTTCAAACATTGATTCTGTTTCATCTGATACGGATATTCCGGAATTTCCGGAAAGGAGATGAGTTCTCCCGGAAGGGGGAACTCTTGTAGTAAATAGACAGTTAGTAAGCTTATATACATGCATGCAATGGGAATACAAGAACTGATAAACGAGCGTATTCTGGTACTGGACGGTGCCATGGGTACGATGATTCAACAATATAATCTGACGGAAGCCGATTTCCGGGGCGAACGGTTCAAGGATGTGCCGGGACAGATGAAGGGGAATAACGACCTGTTGTGTCTGACACGTCCGGATGTTATCGAAGAAATCCATCGCAAATACCTGGAAGCAGGAGCTGATATCATCGAAACCAATTCCTTCAACGCCACTTCGGTATCGATGGCCGATTATCATACACAGGCTTTTTGCCGGGAAATCAACTTGGCGGCTGCCCGTCTGGCCCGAAAAGTGGCCGATGAATATTCGGCACGTACCCCGCAGAAACCACGTTTTGTTGCCGGTTCGGTAGGACCTACCAACAAGACTTGTTCCATGAGCCCCGATGTGAACGACCCGGCTTTCCGGGCGTTGACCTTCGATGCGCTCGAGGCGGCCTATGTGGAGCAGATGGAAGCTTTGCTGGAAGGCGGGGTAGATGCTATCCTGATAGAAACCATTTTCGATACCTTGAATGCGAAAGCTGCTATCCGGGCAGCCGAACTTTCCATGGAGAAGGTGGGTCGGAAAGTTCCTCTGATGCTTTCGGTCACCGTTTCGGATGTAGCGGGACGTACGTTATCGGGACAGACACTTGACGCGTTCCTGGCTTCGGTACAGCATGCCGAAATTTTCTCTATCGGTCTGAACTGCTCGTTCGGAGCGAAACAATTGAAACCGTTCCTGGAACATCTGGCGCATCGTGCACCATATTATATCAGTGCTTATCCCAATGCCGGACTTCCTAACAGTTTGGGACAATACGACCAGACTCCCGATGAGATGGCTGCCGAAGTGAAGGAATATATTGATGAAGGGCTGGTGAATATCATCGGTGGATGTTGTGGTACGACGGAGGAATACATCGCCCGTTATCAGCAACTCATAGCCGGCAAGAAGCCGCATGTACCTGCACCGAAACCGGAATATATGTGGCTGTCTGGGCTGGAACTGCTGGAGGTAAGTCCTGCCATCAACTTCGTGAATATAGGCGAACGCTGTAACGTGGCAGGTTCCCGCAAGTTCCTGCGGCTGATTAATGAAAAGAAATACGATGAGGCGCTGACCATTGCCCGCCAGCAGGTGGAGGACGGAGCGCAGATTATTGACGTAAATATGGACGACGGTCTGCTGGATGCGGCCGAAGAAATGACTACTTTCCTGAATCTGGTGGCTTCCGAGCCGGATATTGCCCGGGTTCCGGTAATGATTGACTCGTCGAAATGGGAGGTTATCCTCGCCGGACTGAAGTGTGTGCAGGGTAAATGTATTGTCAACTCCATCTCCTTGAAGGAAGGTGAAGAAAAGTTCATCGAACACGCCCGGCTCATTAAGCAATACGGTGCGGCGGTCATTGTGATGGCTTTCGATGAGAAAGGACAGGCCGATACCTTTGCCCGGAAGATAGAGGTTTGCGAACGGGCGTACCGGATTCTGACTGAGGTGGTGAATTTCCGTCCGCAGGATATCATCTTCGACCCGAATGTACTGGCTGTAGCGACGGGTATCGAAGAGCATAACAATTATGCGGTGGATTTCATTGAAGCGGCCGGATGGATTCGCCGGAATCTGCCGGGAGCTCATGTGAGCGGGGGAGTCAGTAACCTGTCGTTCTCTTTCCGTGGGAACAACTATATCCGCGAGGCGATGCATGCAGTCTTTCTGTATCATGCCATCCGTCAGGGAATGGATATGGGAATTGTCAATCCGGCTTCTTCCGTACTGTATACCGATATTCCGACCGACATCCTGGAACGTATCGAAGATGTAGTACTCAACCGTCGTCCGGATGCGGCCGAACGGTTGATAGAAACGGCCGAACGGTTGAAGGCAGAAAGGGAAGGTACATCCGGACAGGCTGCGGTATCTCATCTGGCCTGGCGTGAAGGTACGACGGTGGAAGAACGTCTGCAACATGCGCTGGTGAAAGGTATCGGCGATTTTCTGGATGAAGATTTGCACGAGGCGCTGGAGCATTATCCCAATGCGGTAAGTATCATCGAAGGGCCGTTGATGGCCGGTATGAATCATGTGGGTGATTTGTTCGGTTCGGGAAAGATGTTCCTGCCGCAGGTAGTCAAGACAGCCCGTACCATGAAACGTGCGGTAGCGATTCTGCAGCCTTATATCGAAGCTGAAAAGCAGGAAGGGGCTCGCAGTGCCGGGAAAGTGCTGTTGGCTACAGTAAAAGGGGATGTGCACGACATCGGGAAGAACATTGTCGGGGTAGTGATGGCCTGCAACGGATATGAAATCATCGACCTGGGTGTGATGGTGCCTGCCGAGAAGATTATCGAAACGGCTGTCCGTGAAAAGGTGGACATCATCGGACTGAGTGGGCTGATTACGCCTTCGCTCGAAGAAATGGTACATGTGGTAAGTGAACTGGAACGTGCAGGGATTCATATTCCGGTGATGATTGGAGGAGCCACGACTTCCAAGCTGCATACGGCTCTGAAGATTGCTCCGGTCTATCATGCTCCGGTGGTCTATATGAAAGATGCTTCGCTCAATGCGCCGATAGCTGCCCGTCTGATGAATCCGGATTTGCGCAGCGCGTTTGCCGAAGAACTGGAGAATGAGTATCAGCAGCTCCGGGAGAAGAACGAGACCCGCCGGGTACAGACGGTATCGCTGGCAGAGGCTCAGAAGAATAAGCTGGACTTGTGGAGTTGATTCATTGAATTGAAATATAATTTGTGAGGGAACCGTATAGGCTAAGGAAGGGCTTGTACGGTTCCTTTTTTCTTTTGAGGCATCCATAAGTAAGGCTTTTCCAGTATTGGGAGCGATGAGATTATTGGGGTTGCTGTAGGGATGCCCGGTTCGTGCGTCCGAATTATATGGACTGTCTGGGAGTGCAAGGGGAATCTTTTTCACGCTCTAGAGTCCTGTTTACAAGGAATGTTCTGTCCGTTTGCTTATATTAACTATAAAAATTAGTTTATGAACTATATTTTCTAGTTATTTGCAGAAACAAAAGGAAACGCTATGAAAACATTGACCGCTAAAGAAGAGGAAATCATGGGATTCTTTTGGGAAAAGGGTCCGATGTTTGTCAAACAGTTGTTGGAACTTTATCCGGAGCCACGTCCGCATTTCAATACCCTTTCCACCATTGTCCGTGGATTGGAAGAGAAGGGGTATCTGTCTCATACGGCTTTCGGTAACACCTATCAGTATTATGCTTTGGTTTCGGAGGAGGATTTCAGCAGAAAGACGCTTCGTGGTGTCATCAGCAAGTATTTCAACAATTCTTTTCTGGGAGCCGTTTCTTCGCTGGTGAAAGAAGAGGATATTTCTGTGGAGGAACTGAAGGAACTTATCCGGCAGGTGGAAGAGGGAAAAAATGATACTCACCGGTAAATCATATCGCTTATGGGAACCTTTCTAGTCTATATCTTGAAATCATCGCTTTGTCTGGCTTTGTTTTACCTGTTCTATCGGTTGCTGCTCAGCAAGGAAACTTTTCATCGGTTCAACCGGATAGCGCTGTTGGGAGTCATGCTGATTTCCTGTCTGCTTCCTTTGGTCAGGATAACGGTAGACCGGGCGACGGTGGTCAATACTTCTGTCATGCTTATGGAGGAGGATATGCTGATGTACCCCTGGGAGATGCAGGTCATGGTACAGGAAGAAGCGGCGTTCCCGTGGCGGGAATGGCTGGTAGCGGTTTATTTTCTGGGAATATTCTTTTTTTTGTTGCGCAATCTTTGGTCGTTGGTGCGTATGCTTTACCTGATTCGCCACAGCCGTTGCCGGCAGATGGAGAACGGTATCTGTCTGGTTGTCCATCAGGAGGGATTCGCTCCTTTCAGTTGGATGAAGTATATTGTCATCTCACAGACCGATCTGGACGAAAACGGTACTGATATTCTGACACACGAGGAAGCCCATATCCGGAACAGGCATTCGTGGGATTTGTTGCTGGTGGAACTCTGTGTCTGGCTGCAATGGTTCAATCCGGCGGCCTGGCTGCTCAAGCAGGAACTGCAGAATGTACATGAATACGAGGCCGATGAGGCTGTTCTCCGACAGGGGATTGATGCTAAACGATATCAGATGCTATTAATAAAAAAAGCCGTTGGCGCAAGGCTCTACTCTATTGCCAACAGCTTTAATCACAGTTCACTTAAAAAACGTATCACTATGATGATTCGAAAAAAATCCAATCCGTGGGCACGTGCCAAGTACCTGTATGTACTTCCGCTGGCAGCTGTAACGGTTGCCGCTTTTGCCCGTCCCGAAATCTCTGAACCGCTGGACGAGATTTCAAGTGTCAAAGTTAATGATTTGTCGGCAATTACAGGCAAGAATTCGCCGGAAAATCTCTCTGTCGCTGCAACTTCTGCCGCTGATGTGACATTGAAGATGAAAGTGACCGACCAGTCCGGTAGTCCGATTGTCGGAGCAAGTGTCCTCATTGTCAATTCTACCTCGGGAACCCTTACTGATTCGGAAGGCAATTTTACGTTGAAGGTAGGCGATGACCAGCGTATCAGCGTATCTTACATCGGTATGAAGTCCGTGGAACTCTCTGTCAAGGAATGTTTGGAAAAACAGATAAAGGAGGTGCGCCTGACTTCGGATGCCGATTCTGGGCCTCAATTGACGGTAGTTTCCCAATCTTCCGAGTCAGCCTCTCAGAAGGCGCCACAGCATAAAACTACCTCTGAACCTCAGAATACGGAAGAAGTTTTCATGGTAGTGGAAAATATGCCGGAGTTTCCGGGAGGTTTAAATGCCTGTCTGAAGTTTCTGGCGGATCATGTAGCTTATCCGAAAGAAGCTGCCGAAAAGAGTAAAGCCAAGCCTTTGTTTTGATTGAAATCAGAATGGAACACAAAACGTTTCCACCGCCTTCGGCGGCAGAAACGTTTTTAGTTACCTTTGCTGTAGGCATAAGAAGCAAGCCGGTTTTTTCTTGGGCTTTTAATCCCACAAAAGAGTATGGCTCCTTGTCCTGCGAATTGAAGATTGGTCGTTGGAGGCCGTATAGAAGAATGCTCATTGACAGGACATGGCTTATGCCTTTATCCATCAACAACAGTAACAATTATTATCATGGCAAAGAAAGCAAAAAAAGTCAAGACGGCCAAAGGTGCGGAACTTCGGATAGTCAATCCCGATGCGGCGGGGATAGACATCGCGGACGGTATCATGCAAGTTTGCGTCCCTGCCGACCGCTCCAAGGACAACAACCGCGCGTTCGGAGCGTATACATCCGACCTGCACGCCATCTCGGCATGGCTCAGAGAGTGTGGCATAAAGACAGTCGCAATGGAATCCACCGGGGTTTACTGGATACCGCTGTTCTGCCGTCTTCAGGAGGACGGGATGGATGTCGTATTGACCAACGCAAGGGACGTGAAGAACATAACGGAGAGGAAAACCGACGAGTCGGATGCCGAATGGCTGATGTTGCTGCACCAGTACGGGTTGCTCAAGGCAAGTTTCCAACCGCACAACGACGCCAAACGGATGAGGACACTCACCCGTCATCGTGACACCCTCTCCCGTGAGGCTTCAAGCATAGTCCTGCGTATGCAGAAAGCCATGCAGCAGATGAACATAAAACTTACGCTTGTCCTGTCTGACATTACGGGAAAATCCGGCATACGTATCATCGAGGCCATTCTTGCAGGTGAACGTGACCCCAAGAAACTTGCGGACTTGGCCGACATCCAGTGCAAGACTCCGAAAGAGGAAATAGCCAAGGCGCTTGAGGGCAACTGGGAAGAAGACCTCCTGTTTGTCCTCAGGCAAAACTATGACACTTTCAAGCATTTTTGCGCCCAACTTGACCGATGCGACACGGAACTGGAGAAACTTATGGAAAACTATCGCACGGAGGTTGCCGGAACAGGGCGTCCGTCATACAGTCCGACGAAAAAACGTTGTGACTATCACAAGCGTAAACGGAATGTAGGCTTCGATGTGGAAAGAAAGGCATATGACATGTGGGGAGTGAATGTCTTTGAGATACCCGGAATAAGCCACCTGACCGCACTTGGACTGATGAGTGAGTTGGGACACGACTTTACCCGGAAGTTTCCATCTTCCAAACAGTTTTGCTGTTGGTGCAACATCGCACCGAATACCAAAATATCAGGAGGAAAAAGAATATCAAGCCACGTGCCACACCGTCGGAACAATGTCGGATTGATTTTTAGAAGTATCGCTTCTTCTCTCGCCAATGCGAAGAACCAGTTGGGAAACTTCTACCGCAGGATACGTTCACGGGCCGGAGGTAAAGCCGCAGTCATTGCCACCGCCCACAAGGTCGCTGAGATATTCTTTGCCATGGTTGCAAACCAGACAACTTATAATCCGGAAAAAGTAGGTATAGACGAGAAAGTATTACTCGAAAAACGGATTGCGAGATACAAGCGTGAATTAGAACGGATTACAGGAATGCATATTGAAATAGGCAATGCATGTGTTCCATAGAAAAATACAAGGACGTGTCATCGTACAGTTTGTGGTGATGAAGGACGGTTCTATCGCCAATGCGCGGGTTATACGTTCGGTAGACCCGTTGTTGGATGCTGAAGCTTTGCGTGTCATCGGTCTGATGCCGAAATGGAAACCGGGTACACAACGGGGACAGGCTGTGAATGTGAAGTTTACAATGCCGATTACCTTCCGGTTGGATAAGGACTCTACAGATATGCAACCTGCCTTGGTGGGTAAAGTTATTGAAATATCTGGAGCTACGAAAGAAAACAATCAGAAAGCATTTCATTTTCCGGACGGGAAAGAGACTCCTTTAGTTGTGGTGGATGGCGAGGAAATTTCAGTTTCATCGCTGGAGAAACTTTCTTCCGATACGTTTGAATCCATTAACGTATTCAAGGGAGAAATTGCTATAAACCGGTTTGGGGAGAAAGGTAAAAACGGTGTCCTGCTGATTACTACCAAGAAGAAGTAAGGGTTTGTTTTTCTGAAGCTATTAGCTTATTTTCAGAATGGATGTAACTTCATGAGGTTTAAAGTTTAATTTTACTATACATTATCTGACTATTCAAGAGTTCTACCGGTTTGCTTTGAAAGCAAAGGTACGGTAGAACTCTTTTTACTTTTTCTGTCTTGGCAACTCTTTTCATTCATTGATTGGTGACCGTTTTCCATTCTCCGATAGTGCCCGTTTCCGAGGAGAATACAGCGCCTATCCGGAACAGCTTCCGTGAATCGGTAGCATATTCTCGTGCATAACCTTTGTCCTCAATCTGTTGCAGGGCTTCATCGGCTGTACCGTCCAGCTTGAACTCGAAGATGTAGATATATTGGGGCGTTTCTACGATACAGTCCACCCGTCCCTGGCTCTGCACCTTTTCCACATATACCGTATAGACACTGATTAGCCGCATGATGAGGTAGAAGGTATACTGGAAATAACGTTCCTTCTCCGTCTCGTCCTCTTTGCGCCGCATGGTGTAGGGGATGCTGGCCAGAAAAGAGGTAAAGAGCGTGCATAAGGTGTCCGCTTCTCCAGCTTCCAACGCATCCACCACATCGTCAATCCAGTTGGAGAGCTGCTTTCTGGGTTGCAGGTATGCTGCGACCAGTGCGGTCAGGAATCCGTTCTTGACCTCGTTGTTCGGAAAATCCAGCAGGAACCTGTTCCGTCGCATGTCGTAATCCTTGATGGTCAGATAACCGCTTTGGTAAATCATTGGCAATGGACGTTCCACATCGGCCTTGTAATCGATGAATTCTTCCGGTGGGTAATATTTCCCTGTAAGTTCGTTCATGTTCTCCTTGAAGTGAGCAAGCAGGCGAATCAGATAGGTCGGTGTACCTGAACTGAACCAGTAATTTCTTATATCCATACTATCCAGCGCATTGAGTAGGCTGAACGGATTGTATACGTCGGTCATCTTTTTACTGAAATGGTAACCGTCGTATTGGAGTTTCAAGGTCTGTCGCATCTCTTCCGGCGTACATTGGTTGGTTGCGGCCATCTCGGCCATCTGTTCTGTAAAATACCGGTCCAGTTCTTCTTGTGTAATTCCGCAAAGTGTTTCGTAGCGGGCATCCATGCTGATGTCCTTGGGCTGGTTGAATCCGCTGAATACGCTCACCTGTGAAAATTTGGTGACTCCTGTCAGCAATACGAATTGCAGGTGCTTGTCGGCGGCTTTGAAGACAGAATAGAAAGCCTTGAGTACGTTGCGGTGACGGTCTTCGAGCGTTACGTCTGTATCGAGTACATCCAGCATCGGTTTGTCGTATTCATCAATGAGTACTACGGCTCTGCGGCCTGTCTGTTCATGGGCGGCGCAAAGCACTTCCGTGAAACGGTCTCCCAACCCCAGTTCTTCCGCATGTTCGGTTAACCCATATTGTTTTTCCCATTCTGAGATGATAAAGTTGATTTTCTTTTCCAGTTCACCGGCGTTCTTGAAATTTCCTCCATTGAAATCCACGTGGAATACCGGATGTACATTCCATTCCTTCTCCAGCTTTTCCATGGCCAGTCCTTTGAACAGTTCCTTGCGTCCCAGGTAGTAATTTTCCAGCGTAGATACCAGCAGACTCTTTCCGAACCGGCGTGGGCGGCTCAAGAAATAGATACCTCCTGAATGGGTAAGGTCATAAACCAAGTGGGTCTTGTCGACGTAGACATATCCGTCTTCGATGATGCGTTCAAAACTCTGTATTCCGATGGGGTATTTCATGGCGCTTCAAATTGGATGATTCATAATCAGTATAGGGACTTTTCCTGTGAAATAAATCCCTGTATCTGCAAAGTTAAGAAATATGTCGGAAGATACATACCAAAATCTTGTGTATTCATTATTCGAAGAATTGAAAATGCATTTCCGGATTTTCAACCTGTTTATCTTTTCCTGTTTTGAATTTGTTTGATTCGGTTTTATATTTTCCGGTGATAATTCAATGCCGGAGGCTAGGTAATAAGCGGGGTTTTGTGTATTTTTGTGTTCTGGCAAGGGATTGCACTTGCATGTTGAACGCTAAAACTGCCGGTTATGGATGCTGTGTTTCACGTGATAGATAAAACGACTTGGGAAAGAACCATTTACTTCGATTATTATTATCATCAGATCAAGTGTAAGTATAACCTGACCGTGAATATCGATATTACCCGTCTGATGAGAAGAAAGAAGGAACGGAATCTGAAGTTCTTTCCGATGATGCTGTATGCCATCATGAAAGCGGTGAATCAGAATAAGGAATTCCGGATGAGTTTCAATGAACAGGGAGAGTTGGGGTATTGGGACGAGGTAGTTCCCAGCTATACGCTTTTTCATGAGGAGAACAAGACCTTTACGGATGTATGGAGCCCCTATCATGCCGATTTTGATACCTTTTATGAGACTGTCGTCCAGGATATGAAAACGTATGGAAGCATAACAGGAGTCATCAAGGCACGTCCCGATCAGCCCAAGAACTTCTGCCCGATATCCAGTCTGCCTTGGCTGAATTTTACAAGTTTCGCGCAAGATACCTATACGGAAAGTTCCTTACTGTTTCCTCTCATCAAGTTCGGGAAATACGTTGAGAATGACGGTAAGGTCCTGATTCCGGTTGCAGTCTTTGTCAGCCATGCGGTGGCAGACGGTTATCACACCTGCAAGCTGTTCAATGACATTCAGAAGATTGTAGACACGATGTAGTGACTCTTCGGAGGTATTAGAAAAGTAGCCTTTGTTTTTCTTTGGGACACCGGAAAAGCAAAGGCTATTTTATCAGATTCGCTTCAGAAATTCTTCTGCCTGTATCAAGGTTTCGGGCTTGCCGATATCTATCAGCTGGAGGGTGTCGGTCAGGCAACCGCCGATACGGGCTTCCTGACAGTTCTGTAGGTAGAAGTCCATGATGGAGAATTTCCCGCTCCATCCCTGGAAATAAGGGAAGAGTGTAGGGGAGATGACATGGATGCCGCTGAAGGCGTAGGCCCGGTAGCGTTCGGGGTCGTAGACGAAGCCTTCCGGTTTGGTCTGCCGGGTATCTTTGTTGATCCATCCGCAGAGGCGGTCGGTGTCGTCAAACAGCAGGTAGCGGGACGTTTTCCTTTGGCTCGCCAGTAGGGTGGCGTCGTTTCCGCTTTGTACATGGTAATCGTAGAGGGCTTTCAGGTCGGTGTCCGACAGAATATCCACGTTATGGACCAGGAACGGTTCGTTCCCCTGGAAGAAGGTTGCTGCTTTCTGAATGCCCCCTCCTGTATCGAGCAGTTGTGTCCGTTCGTCACTGATGTGGATGGTCAGCCCGAAATGCTGGTTGGCCTGCAGGAAACTGATTATCTGTTCTCCGAAGTGGTGGATGTTGATGACGATTTCGGTGAATCCCGCAGCTTTCAGTTTCAGGAGGACGTGTTCCAGCATCGGCTTTCCGGCTACGGGAACCAGAGCTTTCGGCAGGTGGTCGGTGAGGGGTTTCAGCCGGGTACCGAGTCCGGCGGCAAAAATCATGGCTTTCATCTGGCTTCAAAGATTTGTTCGATATTCTGTTCCCGGTGGATGAGCTGTACTTTCACACCGAATTTCCGGCTGATGTGTTCCGCTACGTGTTGGGCGGAATAGACGGAACGGTGCTGCCCGCCGGTACAGCCGAAGCAGACGGAAAGGTTGGTGAATCCCCGTTCGATGTAGCGTTGCACATGGGCATCTACCAGGGCATAGACGTGTTCCAGGAAGCGGGTGATTTCTCCGTCTTCCTCCAGGAAGCGGATGACCTTCTCATCCAGGCCTGTGTACGGCTTGTAGCGGTCGTATTTGCCGGGATTGTTGACGGCACGGCAGTCGAATACATAACCGCCTCCGTTTCCGGTAGGATCTTCCGGAATTCCTTTTTTATAGGCAAAACTCATGACCTTCACGGTGAGCTGGCGTTTTTTCCGTTCGTCGGTAAATTGTTTCAGTTCCGTCAGGTTATGAAGCACTTCGCACAGGTAAGGATATTCCGGGAAATCGTCCTTCAGCAGTTGGCGCAGGTTTTCTACTGCAAATGGAACGCTTTGGATAAAATGTGGCTTTTTCTCGAAATAGCCACGGAATCCGTAGGCTCCCAGTACCTGAAGAGTTCGGAAAAGGACAAAATGACGGAGCTGGCTCTTGAAATAAGTTTCGTCTACCGGCTTGTATTCACGCAGGGCGTCGATGTAATGCGATACCAGTTCCATCCGGAGAGAGTCTGGCAGGTTGGCTTTGGCCTGCCACAAGAAAGAAGCCACATCGTAATAGAACGGGCCTTTACGTCCGCCCTGGAAATCGATGAAATAAGGTTCCCTATCCTTTATCATCACGTTACGGCTCTGGAAGTCGCGGTACAGGAAGGTGGCCGAGGCACTGCGCATCAGAATTTCGGCCATGTGTTCGAATTCATCTTCCAGCTTGTCTTCCTGAAACTCCAGACCGGTAGCTTTCAGAAAACAGTATTTGAAATAATTCAGGTCCCACAAAATAGTACGTCGGTTGAATTCCGGCTGAGGGTAACAAACGCTGAAGTCAAGTCCGTCAGCTCCGGCAAACTGGATGCGTGGCAACATACGCAAGGTCTTGCGAAGCAGTTCTTTTTCTTCTTCACTGAAAACCCCGGTCAGCCGTCCCTTTTCGATAGCCTTGAAGAGCTGGAGATTTCCCAGGTCTTCCTGCAGGTAGCAGCTTTCGTCTTCAGTTGCGGCATAGACTTCCGGTACCGGGAGGTTCTTTTCCTTGAAATGGCGGTCTATGGTCAGGAAAGCATGATTTTCTTCGTTGGATGTACCGATGACACCAATCAGTGTCTGTGGACCTTTCATTCGGAAATAGCGCCGGTTGGAACCGGCTCCAGGCAGTTCTTCTACGTGTTCCGGCCGGCTTCCGGTAAACGATTCATATAAGGATATGAGTGTTTCTGTTTGCATGGTCAGGTTGATTTGTTTTGATGATTCAAAAGTACGATTCTTTTTTGGAACGAGCAAGCTGACAAGTCTCTACGGTTATTCTTTTTCTTTTCAAGCCTTTGTTTAATCGGTTGTTTTAGCTACTTTTGTTCGGGAATTAAAAGAAGAATCATTATGTTTTTACATGTAAAGAATCTGATGCTGGCTGGGGCTGTTGCGCTGGCAGCCGTAGCTTGTACGCAAGAGAAGAAAACCGGTTACACCATTCAGGGAGAAGTGAAGGACGTAACTACTGGAACTGTTTATTTGAAATGTTATCAGGACGGATCATTCGTGGATGTCGATTCAGCAGCCATCGAAAACGGTAAGTTTACGTTCGAAGGAACGGTGACGGAACCGATGGCTTACGGACTGACTACAGTGAAGGAAAACCGTCGGCCGTTGGTGTTCTTCCTGGGCAATGAACAGATTCAGGCCAAGATGGACGAGGTGAACAAGAAATTGGATTTGACAGGTGCTACCGTCAATGAAGTTTATGCTCAGAACGAGAAACTGGTGGGTGAGGAAGGTTATGACATTGACAGTCTGGTTACCGCACATCCGGCTTCTCCGGTAAGCGCGTACCTGTTTATGCGTAACTTCGCTACCCGTATGGATTATGATGGAGTGAAGGCTATCCGCGATAAGTTCGATGCTTCATTGGATACAACAGTATATGTGAAACAGATTGATGACTTGTTAGGACGGTTGGTTAACTTGCGTGTGGGTGCAACGGCTCCTGATTTTACCTTGAATGATCCGGATGGAAAACCGGTCAGTTTATCTTCGTTGAGAGGAAAGTATGTACTGGTGGACTTTTGGGCTTCCTGGTGTCCGGACTGCCGTAAGGAGAATCCGAATATTGTAGCTGCCTACAAGAAATACAAGGATAAGAACTTTACTGTGTTGGGAGTTTCACTTGACCGGAAAAAGGAACCTTGGGTAGCTGCCATTGAGAAAGATGGATTGACTTGGACACATGTCTCAGACCTGCAGGGTTGGAATACTCCTGTAGCCGACTTGTATGTCATTAAGTGGATTCCGAAGAATTATCTTATTAATCCGGAGGGTGTGATTCTGGCGTCTGGTCTGGAAGGTGAAGCCTTGGATGCCAAATTGGCGGAAGTATTGAAATAATGGGGAATATATTTCTCCTTTACATCTTATCACCCAAGTGCGAAAAGTTTTTCACTTGGGTGATAATCGTTTATTGTTGTATTGACGGAACGATTTGTACCGAATGGCAAAAATCAGAAAATGGATTGAATGATTATGAAGACTGTAATCGAACATATGAGGAGTTTGTGTCCTATATCCGATGAAACGGTAGAGGAGTTGATGAAGTGTGTCACTTTGTGTCATTTCCCGAAAAGGTATCAGTTGATTCAGGAAAACAGGTTCTGTAAATATGCTTATTTTATCGAGAAAGGAATGACACGTTCTTTTTGGTTGGTAGATGGAGAAGAAATTACCACTTCGTTCTCTTGCGAAGGAGGGATTGTTTTCAGTATGGATGAACTGTATTACCAGAAGAAAAGTGAAGAGTTTGTAGAGACCTTGGAAGAGGTGGAGGCCTACCGGATAGCGTTGACAGATTTGATCCGCTTGTTTGAAACCAATCTGGAATTCTGTAATTGGGGACGGATCATCCACCAGAACGAATATAGGCGTCTGCACCGTAGCCACAAGGAACGGTTGACTCTTCCGGCCAAGGAGCGGTACGAAGAATTCCAGAAACAGTTCCCTTATGTTTGTCAACGGACCAATCTCGGATTTATTGCTTCGTACCTGGGAATTACGCTTTCTACCTTGAGTCGTATTCGTTCCGCTTCCGACAACAACAGTTGATGGATGCTATTCTCCCATTTTCTCTTTCAGGTACTGGCCGGTGTACGAGGCGGCACATTGTGCTACTTCTTCCGGTGTACCGGCTATGACCAGATTACCTCCTTTATCTCCTCCTTCCGGTCCTAAATCGATAACATAGTCTGCACATTTGATGACATCCAGATTGTGTTCGATGATGACAATGGTATGTCCGCGGCTGATAAGGGCATCGAAAGCTTCCAACAATTTCTTGATATCGTGGAAATGTAAACCGGTAGTAGGTTCGTCGAAAACGAAGATGGTGGGCTGTGACTTTTCGATACTTAGGAAATAGGCCAGTTTCACACGCTGGTTTTCACCGCCTGACAGGGTGGAGGAGGATTGTCCCAATTTGATGTATCCCAAACCTACATCCTGTAACGGCAACAGTTTCTTTACAATTTTTTTCTGTCCGTGTTCGGTAAAGAATTCGATGGCTTGGTTGACAGTCATCTCCAGAATATCATAGATGTTTTTTCCTTCGAATTTTACTTCCAGTGTATCTGTTTTGAAACGTTTGCCATGGCAGGATTCGCATTCCAGTACCAGATCAGCCATGAACTGCATTTCTACCGTGACCGTACCTTCTCCCTTACATTCTTCACAACGTCCTCCTTCTGTATTGAAGGAAAAATAGCCGGCTGTATAGCCCATCTGTTTGGCCAGGGGTTGGTCGGCAAACAGTTTTCGGATTTCATCGTAAGCCTTGACATACGTTACCGGATTGCTTCGGGATGATTTACCTATCGGATTCTGGTCGACAAATTCGATGTCCTTGACAGCTCTCAAATCGCCTTCCAACGAAATGAATTCGCCGGGACGGTCGCTGGCTTCGCTGTATTCCCGTTTCAATGCCTTGTAGAAGACATCTCGAACAAGCGTACTTTTCCCGGAACCGCTTACACCGGTGACGACGGTCATCACATTGAGCGGGAAGCGTACATCAATTCCTTTCAGGTTGTTTTCGCGAGCTCCCTTGATACCGATGTAGTTGTTCCACGGACGATGGCTGACAGGCAGACTGATGGTTTCTTCGCCCAACAGGTATTTTACGGTGTAACTGTTACTACCTTTCTTTAAATCCTTTAAATCGCCCTGGTAGACGATTTCTCCTCCCAGACGTCCGGCTTTCGGACCGATGTCGATGATGTAGTCGGCGGCACGGATGATTTCTTCATCGTGTTCCACTACGACTACCGTATTGCCCAACTGCTGGAGTTGACGCAATACCTTAATCAGCCGATGGGTATCTCGGCTATGCAGACCGATGCTCGGTTCATCGAGGATATACAGAGAACCTACCAGGCTGCTTCCCAACGATGTAGCCAGGTTGATGCGTTGACTTTCACCGCCGGAAAGGGTATTGCTGAGGCGGTTCAGGGTAAGATAGCCCAGTCCTACATCTTGCAGGAAGTTCAATCGGTTATTGATTTCGTTCAACAGGCGTTGGGCAATGGTAGTGTCATGCTCGTCCAGTTGCAGGTTCCGGAAGAATTCCTGCAGCTGATAGATGGGCATCTCCACCAGTTCGGAGATGTTGCATCCGCCTACTTTTACGTAATCGGCTTCCTTCTTCAGTCGGCTTCCGTGGCAGGTCGGACAGACGGTCTTTCCCCGGTAACGGGCCAGCATGACACGGTATTGTATCTTGTATTGATTTTCCTCCAACATCTTGAAGAAGGAGTCGATACATACCTTTTCGCGGGGACCGTGCCATAGATAATCTTTCTGTGCCTGTGTCAGTTCGTAATAAGGAGTAAATATCGGAAAGTCATGGGCAGGAGCTTCCCGAAGGAATTCGGTGAGCCATTCGCCCATCTTTTCTCCCCGCCAGCACAGTACGGCACCATCATATACGCTCAGGGCCCGGTTCGGAATTACCAGATGCTCGTCTATACCGATAATCTTTCCGAATCCTTCGCAAGTAGGGCAAGCCCCTACCGGAGAGTTGAACGAGAACATCTGGTCCGTAGGCTCTTCGAAGTGAATACCATCCGCCTCGAATTTGGTACTGAAGGAATGCAGACGGGTTGTTCCGTCGGGCAGGTAGAAGCGAAGCAGGCAGACACCGTCGCCTTCGAACATGGCTGTTTCTGCCGAATCGGTCAGACGGCTCATGGCATCTTTGGTACTGTCACTGCTCATACGGTCCACCAGCAGATAAATGGTATCCTGTGGGTTGTAGGTATATTCTTCGATGCGGATGGTCTCGCCGTTCACCTCCAGGCGGGTGAATCCCTGTTTCATGTCCATTTCTATCTGTTCGGCAGGGGTACGTCCTTCGCGGGGCAGAATCGGAGTCAGTACCGTATAACGGGTACCTTTCGGATACGAAAGCATACAGTTCACAATATCTTCGGGGCTGTCTTTCTTGACCAGTTGTCCGCTGACCGGTGAATAGGTTTTTCCTACACGGGCAAAAAGCAGACGCAGGTATTCATAGATTTCGGTAGAGGTACCTACTGTAGAGCGTGGGTTACGGCTGATAACCTTCTGTTCGATGGCTATTGCAGGGGGAATTCCTTTGATGAAATCGCATTCGGGTTTACTCATTCTGCCCAAGAACTGACGGGCGTAAGCCGACAGACTTTCTACGTAGCGGCGTTGTCCTTCGGCATACAGGGTATCAAAGGCAAGAGAAGATTTGCCGGATCCGGACAGTCCGGTGATAACAACCAGTTTGTTGCGTGGTATGTCTACATCGATATTCTTCAGGTTATTGACTCTGGCTCCCTTGATGGATATATATTTACTTTCAGACATGCTTCTTCCGATATTATGTGAGTATGCAAAGGTAGTGAAAGGCGAGTGGAGAGGCAAGCGAAAAACAAAGTTTTTCAGATTGACTATTCCGAGCCGCATCCCAACTTATAAAAGATAGCGATATTTGTAGAATCTTTGTTTTATTCTGTCAAAAGCTGTATTTCCGGTTTTATATTTTAGTTATCTTTGCCTTTCGTTAAAAACTTATCAAAAACTATTCGATTATAATGATGAAATTAAAATTTTTCTTGCTCTTATTGTTAGCTTGGTTAGGAAGCAGTGCCATGTTCGCTCAGGTACGTTATCCGAAGCGTGAGTTTCGTGGAGCGTGGATACAATGTGTGAACGGACAGTTTCAGGGAATGCCGACTGCCAAAATGCAGCAGACATTAATTCAACAATTGGATAACTTGCAGAAGGCAGGTATCAATGCTATTATTTTTCAGGTTCGTGCTGAGGGAGATGCCCTTTATCGTTCTTCGTATGAACCTTGGAGCCGTTTCCTGACAGGTATACAGGGAAAGGCACCTTCACCGATGTGGGATCCGCTTCAGTTTATGATTGAAGAGTGTCACAAACGGGGGATGGAATTGCATGCCTGGATTAATCCTTACCGGGCCAAGACAAAAGGTACGGGTGCCTTGTCGCCATCACATCCTGTCAACCGTTATCCGAATCTGATTGTCAGCTATAACGGTCAGCTTTATTTTGACCCGGGATATCCGGAGTCACGGAAATATATCTGTAAGATTGTACGCGATATCGTAACCCGTTACGATGTGGATGCCATTCATATGGACGATTATTTTTATCCTTATCCGAATCCGGGTGAGAAGTTTCCGGATGATATAAGTTTCGCAGCCTATGGACGCGGATTCCGTAATCGAGACGACTGGCGCCGTGACAATGTAAATGTACTGATTAAGGAAATCCATGAAACGGTACGTGCCTGCAAGCCTTGGGTGAAATTTGGTGTTTCCCCATTCGGTATCTATCGGAATAAGAAGAATGATCCGAATGGTAGCGATACCAAAGGTTTGCAGAATTACGATGATTTGTATGCCGACGTTCTGTTGTGGGTGAACAACGGTTGGATTGATTATAACATTCCGCAAATTTATTGGGAAATCGGTCATCCGGCTGCCGATTATGATACGCTGATACGCTGGTGGGCGAAAAATTCTGCAGCACGTCCCCTGTTTATCGGACAGGATGTGATGCGTACAGTCCAGAAAGCGGACGTGAAGAATCCTAATCAGCATCAGATGCCGGCAAAGTACCAGTTGCAACGTTCGTTGCCAACCGTTCAGGGAAGTTGTCAGTGGTACGCTGCTGCGGTAGTCAATAATCCGGGAAAATATCGGGACCTGTTGGTTCAGGAATATCATCGGTATCCGGCTTTGGTTCCTGTATTTCCTTTTATGGATGATAAGGCACCGGGAAAGGTACGTAAGTTGAAACCGGTATGGACTGCAGACGGTTACCTCCTGTTCTGGACACCTCCGAAGGCAAAGACAGAAATGGATGAGGCGGTACAGTATGTAGTCTATCGCTTCAAGAACGGTGAAAAAATCAATATCAGTGACCCTTCACACATTGTCAAGATTACTCGGGATACATTTTATAAGTTGCCTTACGAGGATGGAAAGACAAAGTATCAGTATGTGGTAACGGCTTTGGACCGTTTGCATAATGAGTCGAAAACAGTGAAGAAAAAGATTAAGCTTTAAGTTCGTTCTTTAGAGTCTGTAGAAGGAGAAATCCACTGAAAAGCAAGAAAACGTAGATGATTTGACAAATATAGTGTTAAATCGGATTTTTTGTTCGATAAGAATGTTGTGATTTAAAAGTTAAATTGCTATATTCGTTTTCAAAGTGAATGCGGAGCGTATCTTTTGTAACAGAAAGGACTCCTTCTACGCTTCCTTGACAACCGAATTGTCCAGTGAAGGAATGGGCAGGGATTAAAAACTTGTTACTATGAAAAAGGTTTTATGTACACTGGTATTGGCTATGGTAGCCGTGATAGGTTTCTCACAGGCTCGGATAGATGTAAGAGCCGGTATGTCTATTACCAATCTGACGAAATCTGAAATGGATGCAAAGGTAGGCTATACACTTGGTGTTGGAATTGACCTTCCAGTAGCTACATCTTTCTCTGTACAGTCAGGATTGATGTTTACAGGTAAAGGAGCAAAAAAAGGTGACTTAAAGGCAACTCCATGTTATTTGGATATCCCTATTTTAGCGGCTTATAAGATGCCTATTGCCGACGATGTGAACTTTGTAGTCAATGCAGGTCCTTATATCGGTATTGGATTGGGCGGAAAGGTTAAGTATGATGATTTAAAGTCTGATTATTTTGGAGATGATGGTGCCAAACGTTTTGATTTGGGACTTCAATATGGTGTCGGTGCTGAATTTGGCGACCACATTCTGTTGAATCTGAGTGGACAGTATGGTTTTATATCTCCGTTTGAAGATTCAGATGAAAAGAATTTAGGTTTCTTCCTGACGGTGGGTTACCGTTTCTAGGAAACATATCATGGGAAAATGGAGAAGGCTGCTCGGTGGAGCAGCCTTTTTGCATGTATATGGGTGGATTATTTAATTTTTTCCCGGATTTTAGCGAGATAATTGTGCATTCCTTGGGCATCTTTTTTGCTGATGATGTCCAGCAGTTCATTCAGTTCGGTGCGGATGCCTTCTACCTGTGCCGGTGTATGCGGGTTGAAGAGTATTTCCTGCAGCAGGTAATCGTCTTCGTTCAATACTCCTTTGGCGATAGCCATGTGGCGTTTGAAGGTTGTACCCGGAGCATCCTGGTGTTTCATGACAGCCGCAAAGACAAATGTAGAAACGAACGGGATGGACAGGGAGTAAGCCACTGTTTCATCGTGTTCCTCGAAGGTGTATTCGAAAATGTTCAGGCCCAGCCGTTGGTACAGGTCCTTGAAGAAAATCTTTCCCAGGTGATCACCTTCCTTGATGATGATGGCGTTTTCCGTACTCAGCTTGTCCAGGCTGGCGAAGGTCGGACCGAACATCGGGTGAGTGGATACGTAGCGGAAACCGGAATTCTCATAGAATGTTTTCAGTCCGGTCTTTACCGAAGCGATGTCGCTGATGATACAATCGGTCGGAAGTACCGGAAGTACCTGACGGAAAGCCTCCAGTGTGTATTTCACGGTAGCGGCATTGATGACCAGTTCCGGCTTGAATTCGGAAATCTCGTCGATCGAGGTGAAGCGGTAGCAGTTGTACATGAACCGTAGATGCTGGGGATTAATGTCGTATACGGCTACGGTGTGTTCGAAACTCAATACATCTGAAAAGAAAGAGCCCATTTTTCCGGCTCCTAAGATCAATATTCTCATAGATTCTTATGGCTTGGTTGGCAGGGAGAGGAGCGAAGGAGGGCGAATACTCTCCTTCGCTGCTGTCTTTCCTGTCTTTTTCTGTTATTTGTTGATGATTTCCATCTGCTGACGGACACTTTCTTCGTGGATGGCTTCGAATACTTGTTTGATGAATTCGGCATCCATGCCGCACAGAGAACCTTGTGCGCCTCGTTTGTCAAGGATTTCGTTGTAACGTCCGGTCTGGAGGATGGTCATGTTATGCTCCTTCTTGAATGTACCGATTTCTCGGCAGATACGCATACGCTTGGCCAGTACTTCCATCAGGTCGTTGTCGCATTCGTCAATCTGGCGGCGGAGTTCGTTCAGGTTTTCAGTGGTCTGGTGTTCACCACGGATGACCAGCAGGTTCAGGATGTAGTCGAGTACGTCCGGAGTAACCTGTTGGGAAGCGTCGCTCCAGGCAGCGTCGGGAGTGCAGTGTGATTCAACAATCAGTCCGTCGAAACCTAAGTCCATGGCCTGTTGGCACAGCGGGGCTACCAGTTCACGTTTACCGCCGATGTGGCTTGGGTCGCACAGGATCGGCAGGTTCGGGATGCGGCGGCGCAGTTCGATAGGAATGTGCCACTGCGGAAGGTTGCGGTAGATTTTCTTGTCGTAAGATGAGAAACCGCGGTGGATGGCTCCAATGCGTTTCAGTCCGGCATTGTTGATGCGTTCCAAGGCGCCGATCCACAGTTCCAGGTCAGGGTTGACCGGGTTCTTGACAAGCACCGGTATATCCACTCCTTTCAGGGCATCGGCAATTTCCTGTACCGCAAACGGGTTGGCGGTGGTACGTGCACCAATCCACAGCAGGTCGATACCGGCTTTCAGACATTCGTATACGTGTTTGGCAGTGGCCACTTCGGTGGTGACATACATGCCTGTTTCCTTTTTCACTTCTTTCAACCAGGCCAGTCCGTCTACACCGATACCTTCAAAACCTCCCGGTTTGGTACGGGGTTTCCAGATGCCTGCGCGGAAAATCTTTATTCCTTTGTTTGCCAACTGGCGGGCAGTGCTCATGACTTGTTCTTCTGTTTCGGCGCTGCAAGGACCGGCGATTACCAACGGACGTTCGCTAGGTACGCCATCCAATACGATAGGTTGTAAATCGAGTTCCATAATGAAAGGTATTTATAGTTTTACATGATATTTTTGATTCTTTCCAAGGCTTCGGCCAGTCTGTTTTCTTTGGCACAAAGCGAGATACGGATGTAACGTTTTCCGTTACTGCCGAAGATGAACCCCGGTGTGATGAATACACGGGCTTCCTGAAGTACCTTTTCGGTCAGTTCTTCTACATCGGCATAGCTGTCTGGGATTCTTCCCCACAGGAACATACCTACCTGTTCCGGGTCGAAAGTACATCCCAAGGTAGTCATGATATCTTCAGCCAGTTTTCTCCGGCGGCTATATACCTGGATATTGGCTTCCTCGTGCCATTCCGCACTGTTCTGATAGGCTTGGGCGGCCGCCAGCTGCATCGGACGGAACGTACCGGAGTCAATGTTACTCTTGATTTTCAGAATCCATTGTACAAAGGTGGCGTTGGTAGCCAGGAGGCCGACGCGCCATCCCGGCATGTTGTGGCTCTTACTCATCGAGTTGAATTCGATACAGCATTCTTTGGCTCCCGGAATGTTCAGGATACTGATAGGTTTCTTGTTCAGAATGAAGCTGTACGGATTATCGTTGACGATGACAATGTTGTGCCGGCGTGCGAAGTCTACCAGCCGTTGGTACAGTTCCAAAGTAGCGTTGGCACCGGTCGGCATGTTCGGATAGTTGGTCCACATGATTTTTACCCGGCTCAGGTCCATCTGTTCCAGTTGTTCGAAATCGGGTTGCCAGTAGTTGTTCTCCTGCAGGTCGTAAGTTACGATTTCACTGCCCAGAATCCGGTTCAGTGAGGTGTAGGTGGGATAACCGGGATTCGGAACCAGTACCTGGTCGCCCGGGTTTACCAGAGCCAGTGTCACGTGCAGGATACCTTCCTTCGAACCGATGAGCGGTTGGATTTCGGTTGCCGGGTCCAGGTCTACGTTGTACCAGCGTTTGTACCAGTCGGCCATGGCGCGGCGGAGTTCCGGAATACCTACGGTAGGCTGGTAGCCGTGTGCATCGGCTTTCCGGGCATTTTCACACAATACCTCGATGGTTTCGGGAGAAGGCGGCATGTCCGGACTTCCGATACCTAGACTGATGACATCTTTCCCTTCTGCATTCATGCGGGCCACTTCTTTCAGCTTGCGGCTGAAATAGTATTCGCTTACGCTTGCCAGACGGTCGGCAGGCTGTATGTTATAATGTTGATTCTCCTTCTGCATATTCTCCTAAAATTTTCAGTGCTTTGGTTAATGGGGTAACGGCGTCGATGGCCTGTTTGTATCTCAAATAGTCATTGAACATGATGTCCACGTAGAACAGGTATTCCCATTCGCGGCCGATAATCGGCAATGACTGTATCTTGGTCAGGTTTATCTTATAGAATGAAAAGATAGACAAGACTTGCGAGAGGCTTCCTTCGTTATGGGGCAGCGAGAAAACCAGATTGACCTTGTTGATTTTGGAGCGGTCTTTCAGTTCGTCGGCCATCCACGGGTCGCAGACCACCAGGAAACGGGTGAAGTTGTGTTTGTTGGTTTCGATGCCTTCCTGCAGTATTTTCATGCCGTAAAGTTCGGCTGCGTATTTCGAGCAGATGGCTGCATGTCCTTTCAGTTGGTTTCGGCTGATGTTTTCGGCACTTCCTGCCGTATCTTCGGTTTCCACCACCTTCAGTCCCGGATGGTGCTGCAGAAATTCGCGGCATTGCGCCAGTGCTACCGGATGTGAATTGACTTCGGTCAGGTCGTCCCAGTCTTCATCGGGCAGACACATGATGCTGTGGCTGATGCGGAGCTTGTGTTCTCCGATGATGGTGGCGCCGCTGTTGCGTAGCAGTTCGTAATTGTGCAGCAGACTGCCGGCGATGGTATTCTCGATGGCAATTACACCGATGACATTGCTGTCTTTCCGCATGTTCTCGAATACATCTTCGAACGTGTTGCAGCAAATCAGTTCAATTTCTTCGTCCTTGAAATACTTGTGGGCAGCAATATCGTGATACGACCCCAGTACTCCTTGAATGGCTATCTTCTTCATTGTGTTTTGGCTAAAAAAAAATCCCGTCTTCACTCGGAAGCGGGATTCGTTTATTTTCTATTCTATTATTCTATTCTCTTAATATACGCATGCGAACTCCCGCTTCACTTCATTGCTAAAGTAAAAGTAAAAGAAGTAAAAAAAGAAGTATGTCGCAAAAGTTCTCATTGTTTGTTATTTTGTTATTGTTTACGCTGCAAAAGTAATACTTTTCTTTAAAAAACAAGAGATTTATGAACTTTTTTTTCTCGGATTTTTTAAAGTGGACTTGCCGGTGCCTCAAAATTCTGGAAATTTCCATTGATGAGGTTTTCCTTTTCCGGGTCCAGGCTGATGGCTTTCTTCATGTCTTCTATCGAGCCTTCCTTGTCTCCTTTCAGCAGTCTGGCTCTTCCCCGTTCCTGATAGAGTCTGGCATTTTCCGGCATCAGTTCAATGGCTTCTGTATAGTTCTCGATGGCAGCATCCAACTCTTTCAGTTCGATGTCAAGCTCTCCTTTCAGCAGGTAGGCATTTTCGTTGAAGGGATTGTTTTCCAGTACTTGGTCGAAAGCCTTGAAGGCGGCATCCTTGTCTCCCAAAGCAGCCTGGATTTTACCTTTCAGCAGTAACGCGTCTTCATTTTCCGGATGGATGGACAGAACACGCTCGATGTCTTCCAGCGAGTCGTTGGCTTGTCGCATATCCCAAAGTACTTCTGCCCGAAGCAGGTATGCTTCCAGGTAGTTTTCGTTCAGGACTGTCGCTTTGGTCAGCATGACAATGGCCTGGATGGGATTCTGCAGTCCGCGGAATGCTTGTGCAGCCATGTAATAGGCCGTAGCATTGTTTTCATCCAGCTTGATGGCGTTCTGACAGGCTGTATCCATGCTTTTATAATCTGCTTGCAGGTAACAAACGCGGGCCAGTGCCAGTTGGTTTTCGCTGCGTTCGGGTTGTATTTCTACCAGGCGGTCCAAAATGGTGCGGGCGTTGTCTGTCGCGTCGGTCTGCAGGTAGGCATTGGCCAGCAGCATCATGGTTTCCGGTTCTTCTTTCAGCCGGATGGCGTTTTCAAAACATTTGATGGCATACGGAAGCTGGTGGATGTTGCGGGCGCGGATGCCGTCGTATTTCAATGTGTCAAAGTTCTTGTCTTCTTGTGTGGCGGTTTGTTTCTCTTCGGATGATTTTCCGCCGAATAATGATGATAGTAGACCCATGATATGATGTAGTTATGTTGTTTTTTAGCCGACAAACTTACGGAAAAACTTCGGAATATCCGCCGAATTGCAGCAGATTAACGCAACAGGATTTGATAATTAGGGAGTTAGAGGAAAAACGCAGAAGTTGGGCAGACAGTTGAAAACCGTCTTAAAGCAGATTAAAGC
>OHPB01000311.1_pt1 | contig 37030 bp, 33 predicted proteins | sample 1577621 | NCBI WGS metagenome assembly OHPB01 (sample SAMEA3879577, study PRJEB24766) | human gut metagenome | biome: human-associated habitat; feature: feces | place: USA | collected 1985/1987 | reverse complement strand
CTCCGTACGCATGCGCCTCGCCCTGCTGCGCGCCAAGGCGTGCAACAAGCTCCTGCTTCCGCTCAACCGCGACAGCCTGCTCATGCTCGACGGCTATTTCACTGACCACGGCACGCCCAACGAGCGGATGCTCGCCAAATACATTATCGGCTGTTCGTATCTCGACGACAACGACGCCCCGCGTGCCGTTGAATGTTTCCAAAAGGCAATATCATGCGCCGACACGCTTGACAGCAAGAACTGCGACTATAATACTTTAAGCAGAATTTATGCGCAATTGGGGAATCTACAACGAAAACAAATGTTACCTATCGAAGCCTTTGAAGCGGCGAGGTATTCAATAAAATATGCTTTAGCTGCTAATGATTCTATGTATGCCGTTTCTGTTTACGAACAAACATCACTAATATACCACCAAATTGGATGTTATGATTCTGCAATGTCTATAAGTATAAAATCTGCACAATGGTATAAGGAGCATGGATATTATAAGGAAGCAGCATTAGCATATTTATCACCCATTTTCATAATGTTAGAAAAAGGTGAATCAAAAAGAGCTAAACCGTATATTGATTTCTGGGAGAAAAACTTAGGTTTAAGCAATTTATCAAAACCATTTGCTGTTAAGAAAGGAGACGAGCTTTTTTATTATATAAAAGGTTTGTCATATCTGTATGAAAACCGTCTTGACTCGGCTGAATATTTTTTCAGGAAAGAACTGCGCTCTACAACTGATTTCAACAACCGCCAGGCAGCGTCACGCGGACTTTACCTTCTGTACAAGCGCCGCGGCGTAAACGACTCTATCACAAAATATGCCGAGATGTGGAATGCCGCCACTGATTCGGCTTACGCCAACATGTCAACACGCCATCTGCAACAGATGAAAGCTATGTACGACTACAGCCGTTACCAGCTCGAGTCGGCAACGGCTAAGGAGGATGCTGCCAACGCCCGCCTGCTCAACGTCGTGGTTATTATTTCGTCGGCGGTTGTACTTTTAGCAATACTGTTTGGCGGAAGAACATATATATTAAGGAAGAGAAGGCTGCGCCTTGCCGAGGTAGCCAGGTACGAGCGCAACATCGACGAGCTGAAAAAAGTACAACGCGAATATGAAATACTGACGGAAAACCGCGAGGCAAGAATCAGCAGCCTGCTTGAGGAAAAATCAAAGGAGATAGAACGCCTGCAACGCGAGAAGGCGGAGTATGAGAAGAAAAACAATACAGTCGGACAGACACGTTTCCACGACGCCCCAATAATAAAGGTGCTGGCCGACCATGCACGCAGAAGCCACAAGTGCATGACGGTGGCTGAATGCGCAGAACTTGTAAAGATATTCTCCGGCTACACGCCGCTAAGCCAATGGCAAAGCCGGTTGAACGACAGCGAATACCATGTCTGCCTGCTCGTACGCGCCGGCTTCTCACCTGCCGACATAGGCATACTTACGCAACAGTCGCCATCTAACATCTCGAACATACGCAAGCGACTCTACCTGAAGATGACGGGAAAAGACGGCTCGCCAAAAGATTTTGACAAGTATATAAAGTCTTTATAATCAAGACTTTACTTTATTCCGAAGCCCGTGTTTGTGAATTTTTTTCACAAACACGGGCTGATGTTTTTAACCCTTTGTGAAATTTTTGTGAAAAATCTTTTCGTTGAATATTTGTGTATTTCACTTGAAATCTGTTACTTTGTAACTAGTTGGAACAATAAAAATCTGGTTTGCATGTAAAAAATATTTCATCAATCCGCCAGAGAATGATAATGACTGAAACACAAAAATAAACCTTGTTAATTATATTATGCAATGAAACATCTTATAATATTAACAACATTCATTGTAACAACCGGACTTGATGCGGCTGCACAGACACCAGCGACAGACATTAAGACTGCAACAGACAGCACGGCAATAGCCGACAGCCTTATATCCAGAGCCGACACTCTGAACGGCGTGGTTGTTACGGCAAAGGAGATTGTGCGCTATGACGACCACCTGCTGCTCTACCCCAACAAGAACCAGCGCCAGCACGCCGCCAACGGCTTCGACGTGGTGAAGAACATGATGCTGCCGGGCGTTACGGTCGACCGCGACAACGGAAGCATATCGGCAATGGGAGCAACGGCTGCGCTGTACGTGAACGGACTGCCCGCCGACGTGAACGACATAAAGATGCTGCGCCCGAAGGACATAATACGTATAGAATACTTCGACGCTCCGAGGGGAAAGTACTCCGGCTACCAGCTTGTGGTAAACTTCATTGCCAAGAAGTACAAGTATGGAGGATACGTTATGATGAACGGGTCGCAGACCATAGGCTACAACAGGGGCAACTATAACGCATCGGCCACGCTCAACCACGACAAAATGACCTACACGGCGTTTGTCGGCGGAGGATTTTCGGGGCCTGTAACTTCGGAGTCGTCCAGCACGGCTTACTACAACCTGCCTTCGGGTCAGATTCAGCGTTCAAGCGAAACCGAGGCAAAATCGAAGAGCAACAGCCAGTACGGCCAGTTGCGCCTGCGTTACCAGAACAAGCAGACCAGCCTGACGTCATACTTCGGACTGGCACGCAGTGCTTCGCCCGGCAGCGAGTCGTGGGGAAAGATATACGAAGGCGACGAAGTGAAGGAGAGTTCAAACTTCAGCAAGTCGAGCGGTCTGTCGCCGTCGGTCAGCTTCAACGGCGAACATTCGTGGCACAACAGCAACCGCCTGACGTTCAACCTGTCGGGCTCTTACTCACACAACAAATACGACCGCAGCTATACGGAGAGCAGATTCAGCACACTGACGAACTCAAAGGAAGACGCCGTAGGCCTGAACGGCAACATAAACTATGCTTATTTCAAGAATAAATGGTCGTTGTCGCTCTACACGTCGTTCAGGGGCAACCTGTACGACTCTGAATATTCAGGCACATACGACACCAGACAGCACATGTGGCAACACGACTTGGTGTCGTTCTTATGGCTAAGCTACTATTTCAACAGGCGGCTAAGCATCAGCGGCGCAGGCGGTTTCCACTGGCAGTATACCGACCTGCGCGGTGCAAAAGTGTTTTCAGAGTTCTTCCCGCGTGCCCAGTTCTACCTGCAATACCGCACAAAGCGCGGCATGCTTATGTGGAAGTCGTACCTCGGCAGCGCCACTTATTCGCCCAACGTAATCAACGACACGAGGATAGACGTAAATCCGTACATGGTGAAAATAGGTACGCCCGACCTGAAAAGGGCTTACGGCTTCGGGTCGACCATATATTACAGCGGCCAGCTTGGCAAGCTGAAACTGATGTTGTCGACCAGCCATAGTTATAACTACAACTACCTGATAAACGACTATTATCTTGAAAACGACAACAAGATAGTGCAGAGTTACGCCTGGGGCGGACGCATTTATTCCGGCTCGGCGTATGCCGCGGCCACTTACTCGTTTACAGACAAATTCGAGATGACCGGCAGCGTGAACTACCAGCATACAAGTGTCAGCTCAAACATCAGCAAACATTACAACGGCGTAACAGGCTCAGCCGGGTTGAAATGGTATATAAAAAACTTCTCACTGACGCCTTACATCAGATTTTACTCAAAGAGCATGGACTACATGTCGTTGTCTTACAGCAGCTTCCCGACGTATTACGGACTTCAGGCTACATACAGCCGCAAGAACCTTTACGTGGCGTTGAACTGCCTGATGCCTTTCGACAAGCTGAGAAGCAAGAACTATCTGGAGACGCCATTGTACGGGTATGATACGACATCGTACAGCCGCAGCAACAGCCAGTACCTGACGATTACGGTAAGCTATTCGTTCGACTTCGGCCGCCGTGTCGAGCGTGTGGAAAGGGAGAAGAGCAGCGCAAGCAGTTCGCTGATGACAATGTAAGTCTATAATCACTGAAAAACGGCCACGCAAATGTGGATAAACTCTCTTCAAAAAAATACGGGATTCTGCTACGAATCCCGTATTTTTTAATTTCATAAAATAATCAGATGGTCGTTACTTTATGATTTTTGTTGTTTTAACGCTACCGTCGGTCATTGTGTCAACCTTGATAACCACACCTGCATAAGCGTCGCTTACACGCGAACCCTGAAGGCTGTAATATGCAGTCTTTACAACATTGCCGCTGTCAGTAACCACGCCGGTTATGCCGGTAGACGTCGTACTTACAGCCGGGCCGAAACCACCATGCTGGTTGGCAGTACGTACGGTATAGTTATTTACAGATGATTCGTCGCCTTCAACAGCAAAGGTCAGCGTATTGGCTGAAGTCATGGCAACAAACTGTCCGTTATAGAACACTGCGTATGCAACTGCACCGTCAACTGCATCCCAAGTCAGAGTTGTGCCTTCGGCATTGAGCTTGCTGATTTGCTTCTGGGCTGCATACTCGTCAGGTGTCCAGTTCTTGAACACGTTGTCGATATTATACTCTGCTGCCTCTTCGGCCGAAAGTATTGTCTCATAAGTGTTCTGCTTGCTGTCTTTAGTAAATGTAAGTACCAATGACTCTGGAGATATAACCTTGCCGGTCTCGTCCATAGTGTTATACTCGACGAATTTATCTGCAGGCACGTTCATACCGCCCGTTGTCCAACGGGTTTCGTTCAAACGCTCAGGCTGGAGCAGTGTTGTGTTGATGTATGCACAACGAGGACTGTCGTTCCATGCACGACCGTAATTAAACTTCTCTGCCTTGCTGTCGATTGTACATCCGCTAAACACATAGCCCCAGATGTTACCGCCGTTAACGTCGGTGGAAGGAGCTGTAAGCGTACATTCGCCACTGCCGTCGGCATTGCGAGGTTCAACAGTAAGCGTACATTCGTTGAAGAATACGTCGCCACCACCGCAGATGAAGTCAACAGTTCCGTGGATGTCAGAATTCTCGAAATAGAACTGGGAATTGTTGTTTGAGTAATATGTATCCTGGTAAGACAGCATTCTTACATTCTTGCATATCGTGCGCTTACCCTTGTCCTGTATTACCACTGCACGACCGGCAAAGCCCGGCTGGTAATAATCGTATGCGTTCTTGAGTGTAAGATCCTGGAAATACGTATTGCTTCCGGTCACAAGGAATGTGGCAGATACGCCGATGCCTTCCTCAGGAGCCTCGTTTACAATGATAGTATTATCCATGCTCTGACCGATAATGGAAATGTTGTCGCCTGATATCGGAGTAAGAACTTCACTGCCAAGGTCGTAAGTGCCATCAGGCAAGAATATGAATGTGCGCTCGTTAGCAGAAGCATGAGAGTTTGCAATGTCGAGCACGGTAAGCAGATTGCCACCATCGCCCTGCCTTACTACATAATATCCCTGTTCGTTTTTCTCAACAGGAGAGCCTTCAACATTGGCAATGACAAGTTTGTGCAGGTAAACCTCGTTGCTTGCCGTTAATGTAATCGTACCTGCACCGCCTGTGTACTCCATCATAACAGTCTTACCGTCTACTGAGCTGTAGCCGCTGGCCGTAGCCACCTCTACCCCGTTTGCATCAGTAAGTGTTAATACGGCGTCACTCTTGCTGTAACGGCAAAGCGTAGCTATGATGTAAGCATGGCCGCCTACAAGCAAGTCTATCTTGCCGTTAGACTCAAGCGTCCATCCGTGGGTGGTATCATGGAACTTAGCTTTCTCTGCATTGAAAGCCTCGTGGTCTTCGTCATAGAAGAATTCGTCGGTAAGATTGAAAGTATAACGCGACGTACCGTTTGCTGTTTCGATATCAGTTGCTACGGCATACAAAGTCATGTCTGAAGTAACAACATAGTCGGTTGTATACTTCTCACCGCCCTTGGCCTCAACAAACCAGCCGCGCATCGCCTTACCTTCAGCCACGGTCACACCGTCGTAACCTCTAAGCGTACCTATCGTGGCATCCTTTTCTACCTGTTGTGTAGCGTCAAGTACCGTAACACCGTCGGTATCAACATAAGTCAGCGTATAATAAGGCTTGTGAACGAAAACAGCATTATACGTAATTACATCACCATTGGCAGCAACCTTGATTGTAGCCACAACAGAGCCATCTTCCTGTACTGCATAAGTAATGTCACCTTCGAGTTCTCCGTTATCACAAACTACGTCTGTTATAGGATTGGCTTCCGACGGGAATTCCACCGCATTAGACAATTCAATAGTAGCCTGCTGCACGCCGTCTGCTACTTCTTCAAAAATATCAACAGCATTATAAGTAGTGCCATTGAACGAGAACGAACCGAGTGACGGAGTAAGCGACATGTCCACATTGCCGTAAATATCAAGACGGAACATATAAGCATTCTGGGCGTCGGCAAGATTTGTAAATTTAAGCTGGCAATTCGTACGGTTCACATTTGCAGAAACCTCGCACCAGCCTGAAGGCGACGCTGTAGTCGTAGTAAGTTGTACCCAGTCGGCATCACCATCGCCCTTGGCCCACAGCGACCAACCACGGTTGCCGCCGGTTGCACCATGTACGAAAGTAACCTTTGTAACTGAAGCAAGAGGAGAAGTATAAATATAAGCGCCACCATTCTTGGCAGCACGCAATGTACCGTCTACCTGATTCTTGTCAAACTTGTTCCAGTCAATGCCGATAGCATCCGGATCTGGAGCAACATCCGTATTATAAACTGTAAAAGAAAGGTTTTCATGGCTATACTTTGTGGTAGCCGTATGTGCTACGGTCTCAGCCGATCCTGCTGTTAGGGCGTTCCACTCAGAAAAACTTGTTGAGTAGATCTCTTTAGCCTGTATCGATGAAACAAAAGTAACGGCTATTTTATACAAATAGCAACTGCCTGTTGCGACAATATCCACATAACCGGCTTCGACTTCGGCAGAAGTAGCCTTATGTTCGGTTACGTTGGTCACATCGCCGGTTTCTCCTCCAATAGTAAAATATCCATAATTAGGATATGGAGTAACCGACACAACATCCCTAGCCGACTTTACAGGCACACGGATAACCGTACCAGCATTAACTTGAACATCCGAGCTCCTGTTCTTAACATCAAATTTTCCATTTGTAGCATCAACATAAAGGTTGACACCATCAACATCGGATGCGACCTCTCCGGCATTGCCATTAAAAATGACATCAGCCAACGAAGCAGGAATCCTGTTCTGGAAATCCCACGTAGCCGTAACATCCTGCGCCCTTGCAACACACGCCACAAGAACCATGAGGCACATTATACCCCACCTTAACATTAATCTTCCCATCATTATTATTTTTTAGTAAGTTAAATTGTTTTTAGTAAATAGTTTTCACCTGACAAAGATAAACAAAAAATTTCATATATGAAATAAACACATGAAAATAGAACAGTTTTGATAAAAACTATAATCCACAATGCCATAAGACAGCATAAAAAAACAACTTGAACCAAAGGATTATTTCTATCATCAAAGATTGTAAAAGCCATTATTAACACTGTTTAAATACAACAAGTAACCATATTTTTTGAATTTTTACTATAAAAATAGCTATTTATTCAATGGAAAAATGTATCTTTGCAATGTTTTCTAAAAAACAAATTATTTAATTATTAATTTCAAAAACATTTAAGTATGAAAAAAATTTTTACTTTGATAGCCTCTGTAATCGTGGCTATGAGTGTTAATGCCCAGGAGCAAAAAGTTTGGAACTTCTCAGATTGGGAAGAAACTACATTCAATGCTGTAACAACCATCGACGGATTGACGGTTATGGCAAACGAAGAAAGCACTGTCGTTATCGACGGCAACAACAAAACCATTGAAGGCGCAAACAACACTTACAAGTGCACAAAGCGTCTGAAACTGGGCGGAACTGGTAGTGCAGAAGCACGCAACCTTAATTTTGAAGTAACTGGACCTTGTACGATAAACGTAGGATTGATTTCATCAAGCAGCAGCGCAGACCGTACATTGAACGTTGCAACCGGAACATTTGACAATGTAGTAGCAAACCTCCAAGCAGTAGGCTCACCTGCCCAGGAGCAGACTTACAAGTATGAAAGCAACGAACCTACAACTGTTTATCTCTACAGCCCCTCATCTGGTGTAAACATCTACTACATCGAGGTTACCTACACTTCAACAAACATCAACAACGCCATTGTTGAACAGGGCAACGAAAACGCCCCCGTATACAATCTCGCAGGACAACGCGTTAACAAGGACAGCAAGGGCGTATTAATCCAGAACGGCAAGAAATTCATCAATAAATAATAAAAAAAGATTGACTATTAAAAACTCCGCAGACAGTCTGCGGAGTTTTTTTATTTTATCAAATACAGCGTTCCAAAACCGAACATCATCACTTCCATCTTTCAAGTATAAAACAAAAGCCAGGTTCAGCTAGTTTTTTATTCAACTAAATGAACCCGGCTTTTTATCTTAAACGTCCTTGCTTAATCTTAAATTATTCCCATTCTATTGTCGAAGGTGGTTTTGACGAAATATCATAGCAAACACGGTTGACGCCTTTCACCTTGTTTATTATCTCATTGGAAACCTTCGCCATAAAGTCGTATGGCAGATGCGCCCAATCTGCGGTCATTGCGTCAGTACTTGTAACGGCACGCAGGGCCACTGGATGCTCGTAAGTACGTTCGTCACCCATAACGCCTACACTGCGTATTGTGGAAAGAAGCACCGTGCCGGCCTGCCATACCTTGTCATAAAGCGACTCACCGTCCTCGCAAACATAGTTGTGCATGTTCTCGATATAAATATCGTCTGCGTCCTGGAGTATGCGAACCTTCTCACGTGTAATGTCGCCAAGAATACGTACCGCCAGACCCGGACCCGGGAACGGATGACGCTTGATAAGACGTTCGGGCATGCCAAGCTGGTAACCTACACGGCGAACTTCGTCCTTGAACAACCATTTCAGCGGCTCGCAGAGTTGCAGATGCATTTCCTTAGGTAGTCCGCCAACGTTGTGATGGCTCTTTATAACCATGCCGGTTATGCTGAGACTCTCTATGCGGTCAGGGTAGATCGTACCTTGTGCAAGCCACTTGGCATCAGTTATCTTCTTTGCCTCCGCGTTGAACACCTCAACGAAGTCGCGGCCTATGATCTTACGCTTCTGCTCCGGGTCGGTAACACCTTCAAGGTCCTTAAAGAACTTGTCGCTTGCGTCAACACCTATCACGTTAAGTCCAAGTCCCTTGTAAGCATCCATAACTTTGGCAAACTCGTTCTTGCGCAACATTCCGTGGTCAACGAAGATACACGTAAGGTTGCTGCCGATTGCACGGTTCAGCAATGTCGCACAAACCGAAGAGTCTACACCACCGCTCAAACCGAGTATTACGCGGTCGTCGCCCAACTGTTCTTTCAATTCCTTTACAGTAGTCTCAACAAACGACGCGGGGCTCCACTCCTGCCTGCTGCCGCAAATGTCTACAACGAAATTTGACAGCAGCTGTTTGCCTTGTTCAGTATGGAACACTTCAGGATGGAACTGTACAGCCCACAACGGATTGGTGTCACTTGCATACGCAGCAAACTGAACGTCAGCCGTTGAAGCAATGGCATGGCAATCTGAAGGAATAGCCGTAATTGTATCGCCGTGGCTCATCCATACCTGTGAGTTTTCCTTAAATCCCTTGAACAAAGGGTTTTGCGCATCAAACGATTTCAGATGGGCACGTCCATACTCACGCGTGTCGGTCTTTTCCACCTTTCCGCCGTTCGAGGCAGCAATAAACTGGGCACCGTAACAAATGCCGAGGACTGGGAATTTGCCTATAAGCCTGCTCAAATCAACCTTGAAAGCTTCCGGATCATGAACAGAATAAGGTGAACCGCTCAAGATAACGCCTATTACGTCGGCATCGTCTTGCGGAAATTTGTTGTAAGGCAAAATCTCGCAAAATGTGTCAAGCTCTCGCACCCGTCGGCCGATAAGCTGCGTTGTCTGCGAACCGAAATCGAGAATGATAATTTTTTGCATTGCGTTATATTTAGAATTTATTTAGATCTGAAGAATTATAAAAACGTTCGGCTTCAGCCAGGGTGTCAAGTTTTCCTACGTCAAGCAAACGCAAGTCCTGCTTCACACAAGCCTTGATAACAGCCTTGTCGCATATTTTCAGATAAAAGTCAATTATGCCGAATTTGTCAGGGAATGCGTCCATCATCGGAAACAGACGAGGAGAAAACACGTGTATGCCTGAGAAAGCAAACATCTTGCATGAACTTACATCAAGTCCTACGTACGGACTCTTAACCTCGCCGGTCTCTATGTTGGTCCAACCAACAAGACGCATATCATCATCAAAGAGCAGGTAACGCTTTGTCTTGCGCTCGCTTACAAGCAGTGTGGCGTCACAATCTCCATGCCGTCCGTACAACCAGCGCAAATCCACATTGCTCAAAATATCCACATTATGAATAAGTATCGGGGCATCAGGAGCAAACAGTGGCGCGGCCTTCTTTATTCCGCCACCTGTGTCCAGGAGTTCCGCCGACTCGTCACTTATACTTATATCCAGGCCAAAGTTGCCATTATCCGCCAGGAAATCCACCACTTGCGACGCAAAATGATGCACGTTGACAACTATCCTGCCAACGCCAGCCCATTTAAGCTTTTCTACCACCTGTTCAATAAGAGGTTTCCCCCCTACCCTAACAAGGGCTTTGGGCATTGTATCGGTAATCGGCTTCAGGCGCGTACCCAGGCCTGCGGCAAAAATCATTGCTTGCATCATATTACTTTTCCTTTGCCTCCAATACCGTACTTATGTTTTGTTCACGGTGGACGATACGTACTTCCACACCGAATTTCTCGTTCAGATGTTCTCCCAAATGCTGTGCCGCGTAAACGCTGCGATGCTGTCCGCCCGTACACCCGAAACAGAACATCAGGCTGGTAAACCCTCGCTGAATGTAACGGCGCACATGGACGTCTGCCAACTTATACACATTTTCGAGAAATTCCAGTATCTCGCCGTCGTCTTCAAGGAAACGTATTACAGGCTCGTCCAGACCGGTCAGCTTCTTGTAAGGCTCGTAACGGCCGGGATTATGCGTGCCCCTGCAATCGAATACATATCCTCCGCCGTTGCCGCTTTCGTCCTTAGGCATTCCCTTATGATAAGAAAAACTATACACCCGGACTACGAGCGGACCTTTGTTGTCGTATTTGGAAAACGTTGCCGGACCGTCTGACGGATGAGCAGCATATACATTACTGTCTGAAATCTTATAACCGTCGGCACGCGTCAACGCTGGTTCTTCTATTCGGGCGAACTGCGGTAGTTCAGTCAGCCGGTGAAGCACGTCAATAAGATAAGGATACGGGAAGACGTTCAGTTTCAGCAGTTCACGCAAATTCTGGATAGCGGGAGGTATGCTGTCAAGAAAATGCTTCTTGCGTTCAAAATATCCACGGAATCCGTATGCGCCAAGCACCTGGAGCGTCCGGAACAGCACGAATAGGCTGAGACGCTCGACAAAGTGGCGTACTGATGGAACTTCGGTATAATGCTTCAGCGAGTCATAATATTCCGAAACGAGTTCGCGCCTTAGCTTGTATGAATACTTTGCCGACGCCTGCCAGAGGAACGAAGCAAGGTCATAATAATAAGGTCCCTTGCGGCCACCCTGGTAATCTATGAAATAGGGACGACCCTGTGCGTCGAGCATAACATTGCGTGCCTGGAAGTCACGATACATGAAGCAGTCCGCTTTCTCGGCAACAAGGTCTTTGGCAAACAGCCTGAAATTAGCCTCGAGCTTCAACTCGTGAAAATCAAGCTCGGCCGGCTTCAGGAAACAATACTTGAAATAATTCAGGTCAAACAGCACGCTGTCCTCGTCGAACTCCGGCTGCGGGTAACAATTCGTCCAATCCAAGCCGCGCGCTCCGCGTATCTGTATGTTCGGCAGTTCGCGTATCGTGTTGACGAGCAACTGCCTCTCGCGCTGGTTGTATCGTCCGCCTGACTCGCGGCCTCCGCTTAACGCGCTGAAAAGCGACATCCGCCCGAGGTCTTCCTGAATATACCTCAACTCGTCGTCGGCAACAGCCAATATGCGCGGTACCGGCAGCTGGCGCTGCCTGAAATGTTTAGACAGGTAAATGAAAGCATGGTCTTCGTCACGGCTCGTACCTATGACGCCTATGACCGAACCCCCGTCAACGCCGATGATACGGAAATACTGGCGGTTACTGCCGGCCGCATCAAGGCGTTCAACGCCTGAAGGCTCGGAGCCGCTCCATCCCTTATATAAATCCAAAAGTTTCTGCATACGTCACATCAAAATGTCATCATCTTCGTCGCCCCGTTTCTTCCGCTCGTATTCGGCAAGCGCACGGTCAAGAAGTATAAGCAACAACATTATGCCGAGAGACATCAACCATGACTTGGTTATATAAAGCAACCCGGCAGAAACGACAATATACAGCACCCATTGCCCTTTCTTTATCTTATATTTATTGACATCCATAAATTAACAGTATTGTATCAACGCCAACGGAACACGATTACGTAACTTGCAGGCAAAAATAACGCAAACGAAGACGACACCGACCCGATTTGCCTTACTGCAACCTTATTTGCTGCAAAGGTAAACAAATTCAAGGATAAAATGAAATAAAGCTGATTGTTTTTGCCTTTGTGGTACAAACAAAAAAAATCGCATGTCCTCACGACAAGCGATTTTCAAAAAACAAACTACTTAAAAACTAATCTACTAAAACAAATCAAAAAAATATCTACTTTAGGATCTATCTACAAACATATCGTTTTTACGATTTGCAAAATTATGATTTTTATCCATGCATCCAAAATTTTTCATGAAAAAAAATCATATAATCTGCAATAAAAACATCAAAAAAGGCGGTTGATTGACAACCGCCCTTTCTTTTGATATCTGTGGTTTGCAAATTACATCATTCCACCCATTCCCGGGTTAGCCATCGGCATTGCAGGTTTTTCCTCGGGTTTGTCAACAATCAGGCATTCAGTTGTCAGGAACATGCCTGCTATTGAGGCTGCATTCTCAAGGGCAACGCGGGCTACCTTGGCCGGGTCGATTACTCCAGCCTTGCGCATGTCCTCATAAGTGTCGGTACGTGCGTTGTAACCGAAGTCACCTTCACCCTCGCGAACCTTCTGCACTACGACTGCGCCTTCGCCGCCTGCGTTGGCAACAATCTGACGGAGAGGCTCCTCGATTGCACGCTCTACGATGTTGATACCTGTCTGCTCGTCAGCGTTGTCGCCCTTCAAGCCTTTCAGATTCTCAAGAGCGCGGATGTATGTTGTACCACCGCCGGCAACTACACCTTCCTCGATGGCTGCACGTGTAGCGCAAAGGGCGTCGTCTACGCGGTCTTTCTTCTCCTTCATCTCAACCTCGCTGTTGGCACCTACATAGAGAACAGCCACGCCGCCTGAAATCTTGGCAAGACGCTCCTGCAGTTTCTCCTTGTCGTAAGAGCTTGTTGTATTGGCAATTTCGTTCTTGATCTGAGCTACACGGTCAGCAATGCACTGCTTGTCGCCGGCACCGTTTACGATTGTTGTATTGTCCTTTGTAACAGTTACCTTGTCACAAGTTCCGAGCATTTCGAGAGTAGCCTGCTCAAGTTTCAAGCCCTTCTCCTCGCTGATAACAACACCACCTGTCAGGATAGCGATGTCCTCAAGCATTGCCTTACGACGGTCGCCGAAGCCAGGAGCCTTGACAGCGCAGATCTTCAATCCGCCACGCAGACGGTTTACAACGAGTGTTGTAAGCGCTTCAGAGTCAACATCTTCTGCAATTACCAGCAACGGGCGTCCGCTCTCTGCAGCAGGCTGGAGGATAGGCAGGAAGTCCTTGATGTTGCTTATCTTCTTGTCGTAGATAAGGATGTAAGGATTCTCCATTACGCACTCCATCTTGTCAGCGTCGGTTACGAAGTATCCGCTCAGATAACCGCGGTCGAACTGCATACCCTCGACAACGTTGATATGGGTGTCGCGGCTCTTGCTCTCCTCTATTGTGATGACGCCGTCCTTGCTTACCTTGCGCATTGCGTCGGCAATCAGCTTACCTATTTCAGGGTCGTTGTTTGCGCTGACAGTAGCAACCTGTTCTATCTTGTCATAGTTGTCATCAACCTTCTCGGCGTTGGCCTTGATATATTCTACAACAGCTGCGACAGCCTTGTCGATACCACGCTTCAGGTCCATAGGATTGGCACCTGCGGTAACGTTCTTCAAGCCTACGTTGACAATGCTCTGTGCAAGGATGGTTGCAGTAGTTGTTCCGTCGCCTGCATCGTCGCCGGTCTTGCTTGCAACGCTCTTGACGAGCTGTGCACCAGTGTTCTCGAAGTGGTCGGCAAGCTCAATCTCCTTTGCCACGGTAACACCGTCCTTGGTTATCTGGGGAGCACCGAACTTCTTCTCGATTATAACGTTGCGGCCTTTAGGACCGAGTGTAACCTTAACTGCATTTGCCAACTGGTCAACGCCCTTCTTCAGCAAGTCGCGGGCGTCCATATTGAATTTAATGTCTTTAGCCATGATGTTTTATTTTTTGTGGTCGAAGGAGTTACAGCCATTAAGCAGCCTAACCGCGGCTAACGCCACTCTCCTTCAGGCCTTTTGTGTTTAATTTAATATGAATGATTATTTCTCGATAACTGCGAGTACGTCGCTCTGGCGCATCATAAGATACTTCTCGCCTTCAAACTCGAGTTCAGTACCAGAGTACTTGCCGTAAAGAACTTCGTCGCCGGCTTTCAGTACCATCTCCTCGTCTTTTGTGCCCTTGCCCGTAGCAACAACCTTGCCATGCAATGGTTTTTCTTTTGCAGTATCAGGAATAATGATACCACCTATTTTCTCTTCTGCCGGTGCAGGAAGTACCAGCACTCTGTCTGCTAATGGTTTAATGTTCATAATTTTATGTTTTAATGTTTTATACTATTCTTGTTTCGTGCGTATTATACAACGCATCCGTCAACAATATAGCGAAAAGCGTGCCAAACGAGAAACTGACATTTTTGACATGACACGACTGACAAAATTGTCAGCCTTACAATAAAAAGCAATGTATTGGACAACAACGGCTGACAAACAGCACCTTCTCATTTTAACTCAAAATTGCAGATTATGCTATCTTTTTGATTTTCCTTGACGCTCCACAGCGGCCACGTCCTGATTTTTTTCATCGCCGGACGCATATAAGCCGCTCTCGGGCGTGCAAACGTAAGCCACTGGCATCATGATTGTTACGCACGACAACACGCAATCTGTGCAAACAATAAGGCTTGTTTTTCCGGCAAAAACACAGTAAAACAGCGGTAAAACATCATGTTTTAGCCCACAAACAAGTGATTTCAGGCAAGCAAAAAGCCGTGTTTCGCAACGCAAAAGGCCGCCTTTCACGCCGCAATTCACCGCAAACCATATCACGACACACAGTTTTCCGCCGTAAAAACAGCCGTAGGACGGTCTCCGGATTTTTATTTCACGAAAAACCGCAGACATTTTCGCATTGACACTTTGACATGCCTTCGCACCGTTTATTATCATTTTGAATCACGTAAATTACATAAGTTGCAGACATAAAAAGACTTGAGTAACACTTAACAAAACAACAAAACCGTAGGATTTCAACACATAAAGATTACAGAAAACTGCAAATTCCCGCCACATTAAGAATAATTAAACATTAAACCATATTTAAGACTTGCCTGTATCAGATTTTCCATATACCTTTGCCAAATAACAAAGCCTTATATAAAAATATGAAGAAAAACTTTTTAATATCTTTATTCTGCATACTCATTTCCCTAAACATACATGCCCAACAAGCATATCAAATAGTTAACAACTTAATGGGAGAAAAAGATTGGTTTACACTTAACGAAAAATATCCAAGGCTAAAAGACAGCATACAATATGTTCAACTCAAATTAATAGCAGAAGGACTGCTTGCATCACATTTCAACAGACCCGAAGAAGCAATAGAAAAATTAAATAACGTCATATACAACCACCAAGAAGAAATAGGTTCCATGGGGGCATTAAGTCTAATACAAACAGTAATGGAACAATATGAAATTTTAGGGAAATACGACAATATTGTCAAAATATCCCAAACTGTCACTGAACAATTGAAAGACGCACCAATAGACTTAGCATGGTTTGAATATTATAATAACAAATATAAGACATTAAGATCTTATCCGGCCCCTACAATATCACGCCCTGATAAAAACGTCACTATACATTTCAATGAAGAGTTTCAAGGAGAATCCAATTTCAAGGAAAACAACACAATAAAAGGTCTCATATACATACCTATAAGCATTAATGACAGTATTTATCAATTCATACTTGACACAGGTTCACCTACAACATTCATATCCAAAAGATTTGCGGAGAAAATCGGCGTAAGAATGATTAACAGCTTTGAAGATGATTTAGGGACAATAGCCTGTATTGACAGCCTTAAAATAGACAACGACATAACATTTAAAAATGTCATAGCATATATAGACAAAGAAGATTCACGTGATAGAATTGTCAACACAGGTGTCGTAAATGTAGATGCTGTAATCGGATTGGATTTCTTACGCCTAATAGGTGAAGTACAAATCGACATGAAAGAACATAAAATAATATTTCCTGCTAAATTCTCACCAATACCAACATACGGTTCGAATATTTTATATGACGGAGGCCTAAAACTATATGCAAAAGACAACAGCGGCCAACTATCGTTCTTAATTGACACAGGCAACAATGGGCTTGATTTTTACTACAACTATTATAAAAAACATGAGCGGGAATTATTTAACTTAAATGCTAAGAAGAAAGAAATGATAGGAGGAGGTTTACCTTCTTATTTCTACTATATGGCAATGGAAGTTCCATCAATAAAGTTTGAATGTTTAGGAAAGAATATAACAATAAATAATGCTTATGTGGCTTACACAAGTCATCCAGAGACAAAACTTGACGGTGTATTGGGCATGGGCTTTATAAAACTATTCAATAAGGTTACAATCAACTTTAAAGACATGTTTATGACGGTGGAATAAAGTTTTGCAACTTATGATATTATAAAAATGAGCACCATAAGGACATTGTTGTTTGCCGTTTTCGTCATTGCCGCCCAACAAGCGCAAGGGCAGACATCCTCGCTGAACGTAGGCGTTAATTACGCAATGAGGCTGCAAAGCGCAAAGGCGAACATACGCATGCCTGAATACATAGGGGCGAGCGTAGGCTACGAACTCAGCATAATTCAGCCGTTCAGCGTGGAATTCGGCTTGGCCGTAGGGCAATACTCGCAGACTGTAGGCTACAAGGAGTACCAACATACGAGATGCGCCCTGCGCGGTTTTGCTTTCTCGCCTTTCGTCGCCCCTACGTTCTACGTGCCGCTCGGCAGTTGGGACAACATGCTGTTGCTGAGGAACGAGCTGGCATACGCGTTCCAAAAGCTGACGAGAAACGACAACAAGGAGGAGGTGTTCAACACGTTCGAGTGCCCTAAGAGCCAGTTTGCCTACCAAGTAGGCGTAGGCTACCGCCACATGTTCTCCGAAAACGTGTCGATGACAGCAATAGTAAATTACTCGACGTTCAACTTCCTCCGAGGCAGCGACGGCAAGGATTTTAAAACTTCCACGCCGTTTAGTGTAATTATAAAATTAGGTTGGCATATCTGAGGAGACAGATGAATGTCAAAAAGAAAAGTAAAAAAGCGGGAAGGATACTTCATAACATTAATACAAAAACACATATTGTATTTTATTTTTCCAACGATATTTTGTAAGTTTGCAGAATAATAAGAATTTTTCTGTATTTATTTCAAACCGGCATGAATGAATAAATCACCATGGAACAAATAATAAGACATTTTACTGACGACGACCTTTATAAATTTACCATGTGCTGCGCCGTGATTGACAACTTTCCACGCGCGCAAGTAAAATACATATTCACAGACAGGGACGACACGGTATATCCGGAAGGTTTCGCCACAGAACTTGAGAAGCAGATTGCCGCACTTGAGGATGTGGTGATAACCGAAGACGAGATTGACTTCATGCGCCGCAGGTGCTATTACCTGCCTGAATGGTTTTTCAATTATCTAAAAGGATTCCGCTTCAACCGCCATTGGGCAAAGGCATGGCAGGACGACGAAGGACACCTGCACGTCGAGTTTGAAGGCAGCTGGGCCGACACGATATTCCTTGAGGTGAAAGTGCTTGCCATAATCTCTGACCTGTTCTATGAAATGACGGGGCAGGACAAGCTGTTTGATTACGACTCATATTACACCAAAACATACAACAAGGCAGAGCGTCTGCTGCAGGCCGGCTGCGTGTTCAGCGACTTCGGCACGCGCCGCCGGGCGTCGTTCAAGGCAGAGGACGTGGTCGTAAGGGCGATGAAAGACTGCTATAACAGCCGCGAATGGCCGGGCAAGTTTGTAGGCACGAGCAACGTCTATCTTGCAATGAAGCACGACGTGGTGCCCGTTGGCACGATGGCTCACGAGTTTGTATGCGCCATAGGCGGCATGTACGGCCCGCAGATGGCCAACAACATTGCGATGAACTCGTGGCGAAACACGTTCCGCGGTGCGCTCGGCACTTATCTTTACGACAGTTTCGGATGGAACATCTTTAACCTGAACTTCTCTGAAGACTTCGCAAACCTGTTCAAAGGACTGCGCATAGACAGCGGCGACAACCGCGAACAGCTTATGAGAATAGTTGAAAAATACCGCTCGTTCGGCATCGACCCCAAATCAAAACAGGTGATATTCAGCAACGCCCTGGACACCGACGCGGCAATAGAGATACAGCAGTTTGCTAAAGACTACTGCCAACCTTCATTCGGCATAGGCACCCACTTCACAAATGATTTCGAGGGAGTGAAGCCGATGAACATCGTAATAAAGCTAGTCGCGGCAAAGATAACCGAAGCATGGACATTCTATAACGACACGTGCAAGCTGAGCGAAGACGAGGGCAAGCATGTAGGCAAGCCTGAAGTGGTAAAGCGGTTCATGCAGGCGCTGAACATGATTTGATATTCAACGGCACCGCATTTCAATCAACAGACATCAGAATATAATTAATAAAACAGCTAATCCGCCGGTTGCAGACACATTGGCAACCTGCGGATTAGCTGTTTATACGAACACGCAAACAACGTAAGTCGTTTATATCAGGCCAATAAGTTCATTACACAAAGGCCGCATAATCAGTAAAGAAACAGAATAATCAAGCATTGACGACATTAAGATACGGATAAGGTATCTCGATATTCTCTGCGTCGAAACGCTCTTTCACGCTTTTAAGCAAATCGCATTTCATCGAATAAGCAGTGGCGGCACTTGACGCCCAAGCCCAGGCGCGCAGCGTGATGGCAGAGTCGCCAAGATTGATTACGCGGATAATAACCTCCGGCAAGCCTTTCTTCTTATCCTCCTCGGTGCGGTGGTCGATAAGCAACGGATGCTTCATAATCTCGTCGCGCATCACTTCAATGGCTCTGTCAAGGTTTACGGTATAGGCCACACCTACTTCTACGAAGGCGCATGTAGAGGTGTCTCCGTATGACGAATTGATGATCGTACTCGAGTTTATCTTGTTGTTCGGAATAAGAATCATGCGGTTCTCCGCGTCGCGTATTACGGTGTGGCGCAGCGTTATTTCGATAACGGTACCTTTCACCGTGCTGTCAATCTCGACAAAATCGCCGAGCTTGAAGGGCTGGGAGAATATTATGAACAGTCCGCCGATAATGTTAGACAGCGCGTCCTGTGATGCCAAACCTACGGCGGCCGCCATTATTCCCGCACTGGCAAGGATGGAGTTGCTGACCTTCTCCATGCCCGGAATCAGGGACAGGAAAGCCGCTATACCTATTATATATATGGCCGTAACAATAATACGGCGCATGAAACTGACCTTTGTCTCGTCGAGGGCAATCTTACGCTGTTTGTGCAAAGAGCGGAAAAACAAATATTTAGTGACACCAGTCAGCACACGCACCACAAGATAAATAATGGCACCCTTAATTACAAATGTCAGCAACCAGCGAACCGATATGCCGAAAAGCTCCATGTCAAGTATTCCTTCCATTCCCAATATTTTTATAACATTAATATTGCAAAAGTATACAAAATATTCCATAACATAATATTAGGGCAACAAAAATTTAAGTTTTCAGATAAATGTAAGCCCTTGGATTTTCAGAAGAAATTAAGTTACTTTGCAGCCGGATGAATATGATATGAAGACAAGGCCTATGACACAGGGAAGGAAAAGGCAGAGAAAAGAGCCTGAAGAAGGCGACCTTTTCGCCGAAGAATGGAACGTTAAGGACAAAGAAATCGCTGACGGCCAAACGCAATACGACCTTGACGACTTATTTGCCAGGCTCTCAAAATCGCAGTTCAGGAGCAGATTCAAACTGGGCATTGACGACATGGAATATATCGAGCGAAAGGGACTTGCCACAATACGCCGACATGCAGGAGACTTCGTACGCAAAAGGCTGGCTCCGGCGTTAATACCCAACGACGGCAGGCAGACCCCAATGCGCGGGCATCCTGTATTCACCGCACAACATGCAACAGGATGTTGCTGCCGTGGCTGCATGGAGAAATGGCACGGCATAAAGAAAGGCCATGAACTGACGGATGACGAACAGGAGTACGCCGTAAACGTAATAATGGAATGGATAAAACGACAAAGAGGACAGACGGCACATTAAACGAATATGAAGTAAAAAACGGGAAATAAAAGCCAAGAAAACGAAAGGCGGCATTTTACCCTGCAAAAGACAACCTTTTGCAATGTAAAATGCTGTCTCTTGTCATGCAAGAGACGGCATTTTACCAATTATCAGGTTATCATGTTGTAAGTTTCTGATAACCAACACAATAGAGAACGGCCATACTTTATCGAGCCATAGGCGGCTAAAGCATTGCCAAAAATATTAATCCTTGCGCATGTTGTCTGAAAGATTTATAGCCTCCAACAGTTTTATGGCGTCAACATACTGGGCTATACCTTCAGCCACCTTCTTGGCGTCGCGCATGGCAAGAACGACAGTTGACGGACGGTTTACCACGTCGCCACCTGCAAACACGCCCTTGCGGCTCGTCATTCCACACGGTTTTTCACGAGTAAGTACATATCCGCTCTCGTCGACATCAATACCCTTTGTCGTCGAAACTATGCGGCTCGCAGGCACAGAGCCGATTGCCATAAGCACCTTGTCGGCCTTCTCCGTGCGGCGCTGCCCGTCATGCTCAATTACCACACCGCTAAGCGTGCCGTTATAGTCAAGAATCTCGACCAGCTTTGACTCCCAGTTGAATTTAACACCTTCTTCAACAGCTTCCTCATATTCTGAACGCAACGCGCTCATCTCATTGATCGTATGGTGATAGATTATCTCAACATCGCGCGCGCCCATGCGTATCGCAGTACGTGCGGCATCCATTGCCGTATTGCCGCAGCCTAATACGAACACACGGTCGCCTTCCTGTACGGGTACATCATCACGATCAATACTGCCTTCGTTATAAAGACTTACCTTGCGCAGGAAATAGACAGCCTGCCTTACTCCCCTCAGATTGCGTCCGGGAATGTCCGGCTTCCTCGGTTTTACAGTACCCGTACCCATGAATATGGCATCAAAGCCCTGTTCGAACAGTTGGTCGATATTCAAATCGGTACCTATCGTCGTATTGCAATGGAACACAACACCAAGTTCCTCAATCTTCTTTATCTCGCGCCTGACAACCTCTTTGGGCAAGCGGTACTCAGGTATTCCGAACATAAGCACGCCTCCGGGTTCAGGCTCCATCTCGAATATCTCGATGTTGAAACCCTGGCGGGCCAGGTCGCCGGCAATGGTCAATCCGGCTGGTCCGGAACCTATTACGGCAACTTTACCACGCGTTTTTGGTTGGAGTTTCTCCCTTATCAAACCCATATTACCGTCAAAGTCGGCAATGAAGCGCTCAAGTTTGCCCACATGAATGCCTTCACCTTTCTTGGCAAGTACACAATGCCCTTCACACTGTTTTTCGTGGGGGCACACACGACCGCACACTGCAGGCAAGTTGCTCTTGTCGTTTATGATTTTCATGGCATTACCAAGATTACCCATGGACAATTCGTGTATCCAGTCTGGAATATCATGGCTTATAGGGCATCCTTTCTTACATTGCGGAACCTTGCAATGCAGACATCTTTTTGCTTCGTTTATGGCTTCTAACATCATGTAGCCCTCATTCACCTCGTGAAAAAGTTCTTTTTGTTCTTCCATGTTTTTGTAGTTTGATTTGTTTTGACTGCAAAGATAGCGCAAATCAAGTGCAATGCAAAATAAAAACGCGAGAAACGACCTTTAATTTAAGGCAACAGTAAAAACGCAGGTATTAAATAATGTATAAATATCAGCAAAACAGCTTAAAACAAATTCTCCGGATGAGTAAACGACACCATGGGCGGTATAAGGGTAAATGTGTCCACACTGTAAATCTTTTTTTATAAAATTCTTTTGTCGGAAATTTATTTTTATTAATTTTGCACGTGAATCAGCAACTGTGTAACACAACATCTTATAGAACACACGATTCCCTCGGAACGGAGCTTGGGGCATATTGTCCACGATAATTGATAAAAAGGCAATGACGTTTTATCACCCGGCGTCTGAAACAAACAAAGGGATGGGAGATTAGACTAAGAAAGACTAAAGACTAAAAGTATGATATCTGCATTTGACCGAACATTAAAACTAGGCTTATTATTGTCAGTTTTAGACTGGCTGACGTTTAACGTCGTATTCTTAATTGTACATTACTTCGAGTTCCTCCCATTTAATAATTTGGAGAGCGACTTCTTAATGCATGTGTTAATCGCAAACATTGCATACATAATCGCATTGCAATTTGTTTCGATAAGCCTGCACCACAGGCAGTCACAGCCGGCAAGGGTGCTCAGCAACACGTCCCGCACGTCAGTCATGTTCATCATCATTTACACGTCGTTCCTTGGAATATTTACGGACGTGGAAATACCCAACATAAAAGAGGCGCTGATAATGACAATAATGATATTTATTGCCACCAGCATCGAGCGTCTGTTCCTGCGTACGCGGATAATAAAAAGGAGAATAAGCGGACATGACGCCGTAAATACAATTATAGTAGGAACAGGCGAAATGGCCCAAAGAGCTGTAAACGTAATGACAAACGCATGGAACGGATATAACCTGCTGGGTTTTTTCGATGAAAACAACGACAATCCGCTAATTAATCCTACGACTAATGAACCCATAAAGTATCTTGGCAACAGGAATGACATAATAGATTTCATCGAAAAGAACAACGTAGGCGAGCTTTATATAAACGTAAAGCCACAAGGTCCGGCAGAATTCAAGCAATTCTTGAAGATATGCGACAGGAACATGGTCAGGGTATATTATGTACCTTTAACCATTTACGGAGAGTTACGCAAGGCGAAGGTTAAGGAGTTTGGCGACATTTACGTCATTTCTCAATATGAAGAGCCATTGCGTGACGTACGTAACAGGATAAAGAAACGTGTATTCGACTTTGTCGTGTCGCTTTTATTCATCTGCACCCTGTTCCCGTTCATACTGGTACTGGTCGCCATAATGTCAAAACTGACCATGCCCGGCCCCTTGTTCTTCAAACAGAAACGCACGGGATATGACGGAAGGGACTTCTGGTGCTACAAGTTCCGCAGCATGAAAGTGAACAAAGATTCCGACAAAGTGCAAGCCGTAAAGAACGACCCACGTATAACAAAGTGGGGAGGCTTCATGCGCCATACCAATATAGACGAGCTGCCGCAGTTCATAAATGTATTAAAAGGCGACATGAGCCTTGTAGGACCACGTCCGCACATGCTTGCCCATACGGACTATTATTCTGAACTAATATCAGAATACATGATCAGGCACTATGTAAAGCCGGGAATTACAGGTTGGGCGCAGACACACGGCGAGCGAGGTGAAACAAAAACCGTAGAAGACATGCGCCGGCGTGTTGAAAAAGACATCTGGTATATCGAGCACTGGAGCTTCTGGCTCGACATACAGATTATGTTCAAGACAATAGCCGATGCCATACATGGTGACGAAAAAGCTTACTAACAAACAAGACATAAAAAAAACGGCAATCCGCAACCTTATTGGATAATGAAAGGTTACGGATTGCCGTTTTATATTTCACAAATCATTTTTAAAACCTCATGCCTTTTCATGGGTGACAAGGCATGAGGTTATTTCACAATTCAAAATGTGGCAAACTTTGAGTTTGTTATTGTTATTTCGGCATTGTCTACAAAGCTTTTGTCCTTTTTCGTATAGAAGAATGTTGAATTGTCAATAGTTACATCGTGAACGCAGTTCATTCCCGGCAATCCTGTTACCGACACAGCAGTCTTAACGTTGTAACATGTCACATTGGAAATATGTATATCACAAAATTCAGGTGCAAATGGAGCATCCTTTACGACAGCCGACTTCTTACCATCATCACCCTTTACACTGTATTTTTTGTCAACATAAGTACAATCAAACACAATAGCCTCGTCTTTTATGTCTGTCATGACAATATCGCTAATATATATGCCCTCGGTCTTACCGCCACGGCCTATTCCGCTCTTAAAACGCAAGCCTGTATCAGTTCCGCTGAAACGGTTGTTACGGACTACAATATTCTTCATTCCGCCTGAAAACTCAGAACCAATGACAAAACCGCCATGGGCATGGTATACAACATTATCCTGTATAAGAATATTCTCGCACGGGCCGTATTTTACGCCTGCCTCGCCGGCACCACCCTTCATGCAAATTCCGTCATCGCCGGCGTCTATTGTGTTATTTACTATCAAGACGTTCTTGCAGCTGCTTATATCTAGTGCATCACCATTCTGTGCGTTCCACGGACAACGTATTGTAACACCGTCAACTATTACATTCTTGCATCGGGTCGGTATAAGGTGGAACTTCGGTGAATTCTGTATGGTGACACCTTTTACAAGAACATTTTCACAATCTGTTATCCTTATCAGGTGAGTGCGCATCTTCTCCTGTGCCTCAGGGTCGCCGGCTACATTTTCAAAATGTTTCAAATTAAACGGGAACCACAACTGTCCACCTTCGGCCTCAGTGCCGCCCATATACAGGAATTCCTTCCATTCAACATCGCTAACCTTAGAACGCTTTACCGGACGCCAATAAGCCCCGTTACCGTCGATTGCGCCTTCACCCGTAATTGATACATTCTTACGCTTGCTTGCACTAATCATGGGCGTACACTTGCTGTCTTTCTTACCGTCCTTTTCCTTTATGAAAAGATTTTTATCAGGAGATGCCATGACAATGGCATTCTTCTCAATATGGAGATCGATATTATCTTTCAGCGAAATCATTCCCGTCATCCATATTCCTTCGGGTACGACAAGATGACCACCACCCAACTTCTCAAGAGCGCTTATAGCCTTCTTGAAGGCCTGAGTATTAATGGTCTGTCCGTCACCAACCCCGCCAAAATCCTTAATATTCACAGAATTGTCAGGAATCACAGGAGCAGACACGACTGGAAGATTTACAGGTAGATTCTTATAAAAAGAATCATAACCATCAGCGTAGGCCATACTTATTGAGAGCATAGCGACCCAAAACAGCATAAAAGTTTTCTTCATTTTGATTAGTTTATAAGTTAATATTTAAATAATAGCAGTATCAAACCATGGAATAGCATACAACTAATGCTATTCCATTTTTATGCAAAGATAGTACAAGTTGAATATACGACCAAAAATTAAGCATTTTTTTTGAGAATTTATGTCCAGGCGAAAATGGATTCAAACACGACAAACAGGCATTTTAGGCAGAAAAATGAAAGAAAATAAAGAAATATGCAAAAAAGTTCGGAAAACATTTGGTCGTTTAAAATAAAATGCCTACCTTTGCACTCGCATTTGAGAAATAACAAATGACATGCGCTTGTAGCTCAGTTGGTAGAGCATCTGACTCTTAATCAGAGGGTCCAGGGTTCGAACCCCTGCAGGCGTACAGAATAAAAAGCTAAATGGTTGATAATCAACTGTTTAGCTTTTTTCATTTTCTCAAATTCCCCGTCAAATTCCCCGTGTTTGCGTGTTCATCTCAACTTTTCCCCGTCATAAGCACAACAAAAAAGGTGCTACTGCCTCACGGCATCAGCACCTAAAAATGTACTTAATAAAATCGCCATAAATGGCAATCATGCCACAAAGGTATAAAATAATCTTGACACAGACAAATAAAAAGCCGCAATCCCCAAAAAAGACTGCCGCTAACAGCGTGGCAAGCGTGTCGTTCAAAACTACATCCTTTCACTATCAGCAAATAAAACCTTTGTTCTGCCATTTACTGAAATCTCAATTTTATTCAGGCGTTTGCTTTTACAAACAAAATTTGCATACGCTTTTCTTTTGTAATGGTCATACTCTGTTAAGATGCCTTGAATAATATGTGTGCTGAGGCTTTCTTTTTTTATCAAAGCCGTTTGTAGAAAGTCGGCGCAATCACTATAAAAGGCCGTCCGCTCTATTTCTATCCGCAATCGCCGTTCCAGTATGCTATTACTTGTATCTTCATCGAAATACAATCTTTTAAAAATAGCTTTTTTTCTCTTTTGCTTCACGCAATAAACGTCGCCACCTGATTATCAATCCTAATTTTGGATACAAATAAGTTTTTCTTTTCATTGCAATAATTTTCAGACACCAAAAACTGCGCTACATGTTGTCTAAGCCCTTATTGCAAAGCTCCGCGGGTGTTTCCACTCCACGACACGGCGCAGTATTTTATAAAATACTTTATTTTTTCACGAAAAGTATGGGCACAAAAAACGTCGGCATGAAATCAGCAATATTGTGCTGCAATAAGTTTTTAGACGCAGCAAAGCGTAGTAAAAAATGCAAACAGGAACAAGAAATTAAGATAAAAATAGGCCTAAAAGGTGTATGATTTTCGCCTTTAATTTTCATACTTCATATTTTCCTGCTAAAAGGTGCATGAAAATAACGCTTTCCGTCTCGTCTGTGTACGCACACAACGAAAGTAAGAAAAAAGGGATGTAGCGATAGGCTGCATCCCTCTAAATCCCTTTATTTATCGACATTTCAGCCCTCAACGTGGCGCAAAATTTCACCCTGCAAAATCCTGTTCAAGAACTTTTCCTCGTCAAAGCCTGCTAATATTGGTGCAATTTCTGACGAAAAGTCGCAAAAGCTGTGCGACCTCTCAAAATCCCTTATTTTCTCAATGTCGGCCTTTACCTGCATAATCATTGAGTAATACTCCATCTCATCTGCATTGAAAGTGTACGTGGCTTGCTTTGCTGCGTATGCGTCCACGCTTTCGGGCGTAAATGTAAACTTGCCGTCACTTTCCTGCAACTCCAGCGCGTCGTACTTTTTCAGTATGCCGCTTATTTCCTCTGCGGCCGGTTCGCATTCCTGCTTTGTCCTCGCAAAACCTTGTGCAAACTCCGCTGCAACGTTGGCAGGGACAAACCCCAGTGTCTTTGTTATCCGTGTCCGGCTCGCCTCTATTTCTTTCGCCAGCCACTTGCCATTAACCCTGCGGAGTGAAGTAACATCGTCAATTATAAACCCTGCGGAACGTAATACACTTACGGCGGCATTGAGGTTGTTCTCGTTCTGTGCGATAAAGTCCTTTGCTCTTTCGGCTCGTGCCTTGATTATTACTTGCTCTTTCATATTCAAATTCCCCTGAAAATGTTATAAAACTTTGTTTTGTCGGCTTCTTCCTCTCTCTTGGCTCGCGCTTCCTTGCTCCAGCCCTCTTTCAGCCCTTTTTTCTTGAAGTAAGCGTCGATGGTTTCTTTACCGTATTTTAAATTGCTCATAGTTAAAATGGAGTCTTAATGTTATACGTCTTTTTGTTGTATCTTACCGGGTTAAGCAAATACCGGCCATCTAACCACACAACACGGCAAATGTGTTGTCCGTTGTTGCTTGTGTCCTGCCCCTCGTAGTCCTGCCAAAAGCTCTCGTAGTCGTCGGCTTCATAGCCCACTACCTGCAAAAACAGCTCATCAACACTTACGTAATACAATGGCCGTCCGCTGACGCTCGGCTCGCTCCATACGTGGACGCACGGCTCTACCTGGGTGGCCTTTGCCATGCCGGGCTGGTCTTTGTACATCAAGGCGTCGTTCCTGTTGCTGTTGAGTGTGCCGACAGCCGCCGACAATGTATTGCTGACGATGCCCACCAGCCAATTATGGCGGATGCTCCAGCGGTTGTTATATTTGTTGTTGCCTGTGGAATTATGGCTTGCTTCTTTTTTCTTTGTCATTTACTTGTTATTTTTAGTTTTGTTATCCGTTTCAAAATGCTTGGCGGTATCTTTGCCGTGTCGCTCTCGCTCAATGGGTCATAAGTGAAGTAAAGCGCATCACCATGCCCGACGAAAAGACGGCCTGTCCTATCCTTGCGGCAATGCGCTGTAATGAAGTCCGTAAACGCCGCTTTGTTCTTGAATATGGCGGTGGCCGTGCCGACCTTGATTGATATTTCCATTGCCCAAAGGTAATAAAATCTCGCATAAATATGCAATAATTATTCATTTATTTTTCACCTTTTACCCAGTCGGGTATGTCCACGCCCTCCAACTCTACATGAAATGTCATCGATACTTGCGTGAACTTCCTGCGCTTACGCTCCACTACCTTGCAGGTTGTGTCCGTACCCGTCAGCTTCCCTTTGCTTAGCAATTCCACTAACTTTACGCCTTCTTGCTGCTTGAAATGCTTGTTTGTCTTCATTTTCTTTCTGTTTTTAATGTTTATAATGTTAAAAAAACAAATTCTGTTCGTGCGGCTCTATTGTGAATACGATACGTGGGTTGTTCTTGTCAATGTGCTTCTCCGCCACTATCTTACGGCAAAGATTGTCATCGGTTATTGCCTTAACCATTTGCAGACAGTCGAGAATTGTCTTTAACGCGTTATCTATGTCGTACCTTACCGAACTTTCATAAACGGCCACGTAAAGCGTGAAGTGGCAATTAATGAGCCTGTCTTTGTAGATTTGGCACTGCTCAATAAAACTGCGCTCGTATGCTCGTATCGCATCCGACTTGATTATGTACCGGCCACCGTGCTTATTGTTGCCGACCTCGTAGTTGTTCGCCTTGCTTACGACTTGTCCGTATATTATTTCTCTTTCCATGTTTTTGCTTATTTACCGTCAACCGACACGCACCGACAAATATACCGTCATGTCGGTTAGTGCATATTACCGTCAATACAACCCCCTCCCTTTATAAAGGGAGGGGTGTTTGTCGGTAGCACTATTTGATGTAATATTTATCATTATTTACCGTCACGCCAATTATGCCTTTGTCGGTAGCTTCACGTATGCGCCTTTCGGCTGTCCTTTCAGATATACAGCCGTACATGTGTATCGCATTGCGTAACTCGGAATAACTCATTTCTCGTGTTTGCCCGAACGCCTGCCGTATCAGTCGGGCAAGTGCCTCTGTATTTGCTTCCGCCTTAACATCAGCAACGCTTGCTGCCCTCATCGGCACGCCGTGGCCGTCAAGTCCGAACGTTACAGGTTCGCAAAGTATGTTGCGCGTGTCCGTGTGCGTCGCGGTAAAGATGCCGTCTGCGCCTTTTGCTACTTGCCACACATCGCTTGCTTTTTGCAGTAGCAACGTGCCTAAATGCCCTTTCATTCCGTTATCGTCCTTTGCCTTGTTCTCGTGGAGTACGCAAAGGATATGTGCTTTGCACTCTGTCGATAACTTCATCAGGGCGTTAATGGTGGCGTTGCTCTCGGTAACGTCGTTGAAGTTCTCGCATACATCGGCCACGCCGTCGATTACAACGAGCGTAGGGCGCAATCTCTTGGCCTCCTTGGTGATTATCCGCATCCGCTCTTTCGGAGCGTAGGGACGCAAATTAAGTGCTTTCAGGCGGTCGTTAGGCTCGTGGGTAGGCCAGCCGAGCAATGCGTGTATCTTGCGGACTATCTTCACGCTGTTGTACGCCGCTTGCTCCGTGTCGCAGAACAATACGCTTGCATCGGGAAAGTTGGAAGTAAAGCCGAAGTCATTACACCCCAGCACCGAGGCGCACAAGATAGCGCAAAAATGGCTCTTGCCGTTCTTGCTCTTGGCCTTTACTGCTGATATGTCGCCCACAGGGTTGCAGCCCACATCGAACTGCCGCACAAGAAACGGCGGCTCTTCTATCTCCATGCCAACGTTAATGAAATAGTCGGCCTTAATTGTTGAGGCTTGCAATGTCGCCAGCTCATTAATGGCCTTGTCGATTGCCTCGTCAACATCCAAAGCCTTGTTTGTGGCTGCGCTGTCAAGAAGAAAGTTAAGAGTTTGCAGCCTCCTACGCTTTGCCAGCTCACGGAGTAGGGCAACATCTTGCTTAAAAGCTCCAGTCGGTGCCGCTTCGCTCATAAGCTCGGTCAGCGTTACCGGGTTAATGCCGCACTGGTGCCTCTGTGAGTAATCCATTACATTAACAATGTCGGCTTCTTTACCTGCATCGCGCAAAGCCAATGCCACGGCAAATATGGCCTTACACTCGCCGTCATGGAACAAGTCGGTGGTAAGTTCATCAAGGCAACTGTTATAGGTCAATGCCAGCCCCAGCACGGCACGCTCGCACGCCTTGTCATTGACTGGCACTTTTGCCAAAGTGTTAAAGCCCATAGCGCACCTCCTTTCCTAAGTCAGGGAATAAGTCAAGTTCGCGTTTTAGTGGCTTGTGCGGCCACTTGGCAGGGTCTGCACTGTAATGCTTCGCCTTAAAACCTGTATGACGGTCAGGGCGCACGAATATCGCTTGCAGTTCGCCCAATTCCTCTAACTGCGCAACATACCACGTAATGCTGTTGCGAAGTATGCCCGTTGACAATGCTGCGTCAAGTGTTGTTCCAACCTTATAGCGAAAGAAGTCCAAAACCTTGCAAATGTCCTTTTCTTGCCGTACCTTTGCAAGTGGGTTGGGGTTTATTCTCTTTGTCACGTCCATAAGCCTCAACCCTCCATTATTTTCATTACATCCGACTTACGATAAAACGGTTTGCGTCCGACTTTCACATGACACAAATACTTTGTATTGTTCCATCGCCAAAGGGTATTTGTTGACACCTTCAGCTTTTCCGCGACCTCTTGCGGCGTCAGGTACTCTTCGGGCTTCTGTTCCACGGCCTTTGCCGTTTGCACTTCATCTATCAGGAACATTGCAAACTCTTTCAGGTCTGCCACGCTGACCGTTACGCTGATATTTGCGTTTTCGTTGCTGGCGAGCAATTCTTTAATCATCATATCTTTATTGATTAAAGGTTGCGGCTCTCTACGTCCGTTTAGGGAGTTTCCCTCGCTTCTGCCGTTTCCTACCTCGGACACAGCCAAACGAAAAATGCCGCATCCTCAAAAGGACACGGCAAAGGTAAAGGTAAACAAAAATAAAAGCAATTATTTTAGGTTGCTACAGATTGCCAGCAATCCACAGCAACCCACAGCAACCTAATTGCTGATTTTATCTTTGAATATTATTACATCCGCTGACTTTGCAAGGCACTTATTGTCACCCTCATTAAAATAATTTGATATTGCATTCCAGCTGCCTTTAACTTCAAATTCTTGTCTAAAATCACCCTCATAAGGGTATCTTGTCAAATATCCATCCATTTTTGCCTTTTGAATTACTGCACCAACAGCAGCTCCTCCTCTGCCGTCGATCAAAAAATGCAACCTCTCAAGAAGTTCTTTTTTGTCATGGTATTGTATAATGTCAGAAAAATTGTAAATTTTCTCCTTTCTTGTTGATTTTTTTCTCGTAATTGAAGAGCTTTCTGTTACCTTTTCCTGCTCCGTCATCCCTGCGAAGTCAGACAATTCACAAAGCATTTTGTAAACTTCTGATATTCGTGTGTTCGTCCAATGCACAACTCCTTCCAAATGGGTCAATACCGTAAACGCATAATTTTTGCTTTCTAATTTGCACAACACATTAAACAGTTCCTTGTTGTCGAGGGAAAAATTTTTCTCATCGAATACAGGGAAATATCCTGTTTCTTCATCTTCAATAAAAGCGACTTCCTCCGATAATTCATGCCATACGTATGCCAAACGCTTTTGCAATTCTTTTTTGTCGGGCATATCGCCTATTATTGCATCCTTTATCCTTTTTACAGGGTCGTGCCTCATTATTCCAGTATGATACCCTTTAACTTCGCCTATTGTCCAGCCTAACTGTGTTAAATGACCTGCTTCTACTCTATCATAACCGATTACGGAGGCAAAGACGAACAAGAGCTGCGCTATTTCGTCGATACATTTTTTATATTCGTTTATCGCTTCTAAAACCGTCATAATTTTTTAATTTTAATTTTAAAAATTTCGCTTTGAGGCGACAGCCCCATGTATTTATGCTATGGGAGGGGGGGGGCTACCCCCCCAAAAAGAGTACGATTAACCAATACGGCTGATAACGTCTTTCAGTATATCATCGTCAATGTTCCTGTATCTTGCGAAAGCCCTGCTGCCTTCCACATGGCCGGACATCTTGCCCACGACATTAGGGTCTGCCACCTGCTTATAGGCATTTCCGACAAATGTCCTGCGTGCAAGGTGACTGCTTGCAATCTCATTAATAGGGCGTATTTCCATTTCGCCAGTTAAGGCGTTGCGGACTTCAACGTTACGTGTTATTCCTGACAATGTGAATATCTCTTTTATTGCCGCGTTGTATTTTTGAGGACTGATAAAAGGGAACAAACGCCCTTTACCATCCACACCCTTGTACTTTTCTATCAGTTCTACGGCCTTTGGATGCAATGGTACACGTGCCATAACAGCCGTGTCCCCATCGTCCTTTGTCTTGTGCGGTGTGTAAGTCAATATGCCGTTTGTTATGTTCTCGTCCGTCAGTTTTACAAGGTCGCCGACCCTGCAACCTACAAAGCAATGGAAAATAAAAATATCACGTTGTACCTCCAAATGCTTAGTGGGCATCTGTGTTGAGGCTATAAGGTTGCGCTCGTCAATGGTGATATAATAAGGCGTTCCGTATTTCTCCGTTCCTATCTTAACACCCTCAAACGGCCTGTTTTTTGTTCTGCCTGTGTCATACAGCCATGCCATAAACGCTTTAAGGTTTTTCATTAGCTTTATAACGGCGTTCTCGCCCCTGCCCTCTATTTCATGGTGACCGCTTTTGATGTTTGCCGGGTAATTGTCAAGCAACCTTTTGAAAAGGCGTTTGTATTCTTCCGATAGCTCCTTTTCGTTTCGCAAGTAGTCGCGAAAGTCCTCTACGTCGTCACGTGTCAGGGTATCAGGGTCAAACGTGAATTTAGAGCTGTCAAGCAACAAGGCGGGCAAGTCCTTGCGTTCCTCTTTCGTAGCTTCATAATAGCGTCTGAAACCCTCGTACCTCGCCACGGCACGTATCAGCACCATAAAACATTTAGTGTGCGGCTCGCTGAATTGCTTTTGCTCAAGATACACATTAGCCAGCTCATAAATAGACTGTTTGTTGGCTTCTTCCTTAGACAAATATCTTTCAGGATGTATTTCACGGTCCACAATGTCCGCCAGCCACTCTTTAGTAATATTGTCCTTACTGCGTCCATTTATGCAGTTTAAGATGTGCGCTTTAAGGTCGTCAAGTTGTTTCTTTACCTTTTCATGATATTTGGTATCATTGCCAACCTTGCGGTAATTTACTGCCACTTCTCCCTTTTTGAAGTTGTCAGGCGTTATGTACAGGCCAGACTTAACAAGTATGTCGTAGTCATTGCCGTTTCGTACACGCAAAATCACTTCACTTTTACCAGTTTCCTGCTGTACTCGCTTTGAAAGTTTAAGATAGATTGTTGCCATTTTTTTGCCTTTTTATTAAGTACAGTACAAAGGTACAAAAATTAAAAATACTGACAAAATGAAAGACGGGGAATTTCGCATAAATCCCGTCAAATTCCCCGTCTTTGTTCAAATTTGACAAAATTTAGTAAAATCAAATAAAAGTTAAACACTTATAACTTACTGATATTCAGCGCATAGCAACAACGTATAAAAACGTCTGATTTTACACGATTTTATTATTTGTATTCCCTGCAGGCGTACAAAAGAACTCTCGAAAGGTTTAAATAAACACCTTCGAGAGTTCTTTTTTATTAGCCACTTCAACATTAAATCATATAAAGAATAATTGTAAAAACAAACTACATCTACAAGTCAGTAATCCACAGAAGTATCAAACCATTTTCTTCGACAACTTGACATCATGTAGAATTTACCAATTATAAATTAAGTTCCAACATGCAGGCAATCAACATGCTGGAACATGAAAAATATTGTGACATAAAAAACAGAAAATTATAAAATAAAATCAGGTCAACTTATCTTACTACGCACATGACGCCATATTTGCGAGAGACGCAGCATCTCGCCATATTTTGAACCTAAATGGAATCTGTAATCAGACACGAGTATCGCGAGCAAAATAAATACGGCAATTATCACAGCCCAACCGTAAACCTCTTTAAGGCTAACCATCAACATCTGGCGCTGAAACTCACTGTATAATGTCTGAAATGAACCCGCATTATAATACATCGAATCGATGTAACTACCAAGATTTGCAATATTCTCCTGCTTTACATGATTAAATATCCTCGTCATAATTGCAGAGCTTAACGGACCGCCAAAGCTAGTACGAATGAAACCGATAACGCACATGGCCTCAAAATAATATTCAAACGTAACACAGCCAGCAAGAGCATAAGTAAGCGACGTGTACACAATGCTAACCCATACACCTTTCAATAGCATCGGTAAATAAAACATATATTTCTCGGCAGATTGGTCGATAAGGAAATACAGCATTATCTGATAAAGCAAAAATGAGACAAAGCCCATCAGTACGATATCCTTAATCCTACATTTCCATTTTTTCAATGCAATAAAAAATACGCCCGTACCCACGGCTATTCCTACAGTTATTCCCCAATTAAGGTCTGCGTTATGACGAGCGTCATACCCCAGAAGTACACTCGTAAAAATGTTTTGGGTAGACGTGGCTGTAGCAGACATCAGCGTCATACAACCAAACAAAATGAAGATGTAAAGCATGTTTCGCTGCGAGAAAGTCTTTAAGTTTATGTATGGATGCCTTATCGTCGCAGCTCGCTGCAAACACATAACCAACAATACCAGTGCAAATACGATGGCTACACGTATCTGTTTGCCGTAAAGCCAATCGTAATGTTCGCCGTAAACGCAAATGAAGATAATACAGAACAGCCAAAATGTCCACATAATTCCACCAAGATAATCAATACCTTTAAAAGGAATGTAAGGGCCTTGACGGTAATTATGGCGCATGCAGAAATAAACCAACGCAAAAACAAGAATGAATGCACCTATCGTTATGCGGTGCATCGCTTGCCAGTCAAAAGCATAAATACTGTAACCTGTAGCTATATTTACAAGTTGAACGCTACCGAGAACAAACGTGAAAAGGAATGGAAAGAATATGGCAAAATCCCTCTTAGGAGTAATCTTCAACTGAATATTACTCCAACATACAAATGTTCCTACAATCTTGAAAAAGCCACTGACAAACGAAAGCAGGACCACAAGTGGCAAAAAGTCGCACACCATGCACACATAATCGCATATAATGAACAATCCTGCCGAAAATAAAAGAAGTTCACGAGTGGGAAACCTGAATAGTATTCTGAACAACAAAGGGAAAGCCATAGTAAGACCGGTCATTGAAGCATAGCCGGCCATCATAACGTCTTCGTTAATCCACGCCCACGTACCTGTCATCTCTGCAACGGCAGACATGTAGACACCTCCAGAAAACATGTAGACTATGATAATAAGTATGATAAGCGGAAAACGTAACGACTGAGGAACAAAATCCTTCCAAACCTGTATACGTCTTGCAGCAGCTACTTCTTGTGGTGACGGTGCAGGCATAAGCTTTAATATTTAACTTCACATTCCACATTCATTCCCGAACGCAATTTCTCGATTGCTTCCTTACCATTCTTTTTTGTAAATACGATCTTTATCGGCACACGTTGCTCTATCTTAACAAAATTTCCAGCCGAATTATCTTGCGGAATAATAGAATATTGGGCGCCTGTCGCATTAGAAAGATTAGCAACCATACCATAATACTCTACACCTGGAACTGCATCAACCTTTATACAAACAGGCATTCCTTCACGGATATTAGTAGTCTGTGTCTCTTTATAGTTTGCTATAACCCAACCATTATCATACTCGACAAGCGACAACAATGTCTGCCCTGGCTGTATGAACTGCCCCTCCTGCAAAGCTTTCCGCGAAGTATAACCGTCGCACGGAGCCACAATTACCGTGTACGACAAGTTTAGTTCTGCCAGATTCTTTGCAGCTCTGGCAACGTCAATATTCGTCTGATTCTGTTGCAGACGCTGAGTCTGCTCATCTTTCACTAACGACGTACTCTTCTTTTGCCTTACAAGCTTGTCATACTTCGCCTTTGTAGCCTCATAATCAGCCTTAGCATTGTCATATTGCTGTCGTGTCACAGCCTTCTGAACATACAGCTGCTTATATCGTTGGTAGTCTGTTTTAGTCTGATTCATTCTTATCCTTAATTCTTCTATGTTAGCATCTGACACTGTAAGGTTGTTTGCAGTTGCTGATATAGCAGTCCCCATTGCTGTGTTTTCCATCAAAGCTTTCTGATAATTGGCTTTAGCCTGCTCAACCTTTAGCTTGTATTCAGAATTCTCAATCATAACCAGTGTATCGCCCTTATGGACAAATTGAAAATCATCGAAATACACCTTTTGGCTCTAGTTAATTATACCGTTGCAAACTTGACATTATAATGGTTCATGGAAAGTCCAAGCAGTTCATCTGCCTGGTCATTGCAGAACTTCAGCACGGTCTCTTT
>OHPB01000308.1_pt1 | contig 37044 bp, 37 predicted proteins | sample 1577621 | NCBI WGS metagenome assembly OHPB01 (sample SAMEA3879577, study PRJEB24766) | human gut metagenome | biome: human-associated habitat; feature: feces | place: USA | collected 1985/1987 | reverse complement strand
TCAGCTCGACATCGTTTGTCTTTGCTATCTCGTCAATTATCTTTTTTGTGTTTCCATGATGCACTGATGCATATACTATTGCTGTCTTCATCTGTAATGCTCCAATTCTTTATTAGTCTTCCTTTGATTTTGCCATCAGCATCTGCTCCAGCTTTTTCTTTCCGGTCTCATAGTCTGTAAACACAATTCCCTCCATACCAAGCTTTCTGCCACCTTCGATATTCTCCGGTCTGTCATCTATGAACACACATTCTTTTGGATTCAGATTGTACTTATCAAACAGGCACTGATAGATACCGGCATCAGGCTTTATCATCCCAACCATAGCTGAAATGACTTTGCCGTCAACAAGTGACACAAAACTAAGTTCACTGTGCGTATGAAGCTCGAAGTAGTCCTTTGGATAATTCGATAACAAATACACTTTATAGCCTCTGCTCTTTAACTCCTTAATCCAGTCAGCTGCATAGTCAAATGCCTTTACAACAAAAGCCTTTCCCTCTTTGAAAAATCTCCTGATATCCTCCTCATACTGTGGAGCCACCTTAACCATCTCATCAATTATCTCGTTCTCAGGAATTACACCACGGTCCAGCTCAACCCAGACAGGGTTTTCATATGTTGCATGGGCTAAAGCTGCTATTTTATTTTCTTCAATGCCAATCTCACGCATTGCCTCGTCCGGCTGGAACCTAACAAGCACGTTTCCTATGTCAAATACTATGTTTTTAATCATTTATTTTTTCTCCTACAACCATGCATCTCTTCCTGCAAAAAGCATATCAATCCGCTATACTTAGCTATAGTATAGCGGATTGAGGGGCAAAATACAATTATTATTACCGTTCTGTGTTCCTTAGTTCTTCCTTTGATTTTGCCATCAGTATCATTTTCTCAAACGACTGTGCAAACCTCTCATCATCTTCCTCTGTGCGCTTTTTCGGTCCTTTGATATGATTCTTATGTGAGCTTCGTCTACTAATATTTGCATTTTCTCCAGCCTTTCAAATAAGCGAGATTATTTATCCAGATACCTGAACACCTAATCACTCTCTATTCACAAATTTATTCCATGGTGTGCGCACCTCAATAAGGTTTCCGGACGGATCATAAAATCTTACAAGCTTCTGTCCTCCGTCGAGTTCTGTCAGTGCTGTGGCATATCTGACCTCATACCTCCCTGACTCCAGCTTTTTAACTACACCTTCGATATCATTATCTTCAAAATACAGTTCCGTCATATTGTTATATGGAATAGTCTGTATCTGCATGCTTTCCTTCCATATTCCGGCATCCTGCAATACCAGGCCCTCCGACATTATTACATTACCTTCCTGTCTCGAAATCACATTAAGGCCAAACAGTTCGTTATAGAAGTGGATTGACTCTTCGATATTGTCCACTACTATTAATATGTTCTTTAGCTTCATATGACCACCCCATTACAATGGTCCACCTCATGCTGAATTATCTGTGCTGTCCAGCCTGTGTATTTGCCATGTTTCTTTTTGAAATTCTGGTCTAGATAATCCACTTCAATCTCTTTATATCTTGTGCATGGTCTCACACCCTCCAGCGAAAGACAGCCTTCCTCCGTCTGAAAAGCTCCTGATTTTCCGGTAATCACCGGATTAATCATGGCAAACTGGAATGGTCCGGCCGCAACCACTATGATATTCTTTTTCACACCAATCATGTTAGCTGCCATTCCAACACAATGGTCAAGATTTGCTTTCAATGTGTCAAGTAAATCCGTAACCACCTGTTTATCATCTTCTGTAGCATCCTCTGATTTCTGTGCAAGAAACAGTGGATCACGCATTATCTTCTTTACCATTATTTACTTCCTTCTGTCCAGGTATATTTCCACCATATATGTCTCAATAAGTACATTAATTAATAAAATTTCATTTTTCATATTTAGCCTTTCATCTATCTGTATCCTGATACTTATGATACCATATAAACAGCTTTCTTTGGCAGATATTTTTTTAGATTGCCATGAAAAATTTGAAAATGACAAACCTGCTTTTCTTTCCAATAAGCTTTCCTAAAATAGGAAATTTTTACTATCCTAATACTGTTTAATAGCATCTTAATATACATTACACAAAAAAAGATACAGGCGAACCTATATCTTTTTCGTGTAATAATATGATTAAAGGGGCAAAAGGTATCATCGATGCATGCTTGCAGGCAAGTGAACCTGATACGAATTCCTCTTGTAAATATATTTCTTATTCTTCAATTACAAAGTTGCTTACATTCTTGCGGAGTTCTCCTGCCGAAGCCTCTGCTGTCTTAACACCTTTCATGACTTCTGCCGATTCGCCTGCAATAGAAACGGTTTTTTGCGCAATATTTGTTGTACCTGCAGCACTGTCATTTGATGCGGAGGTAATTCCTTCAATCGCCTCTGTAATATTGGAAATTGATGCTACCAATTCTTCTGAGGTTGCACTAAAATCCGATACCAGATCATTAATTTTAGATGCATCCATATTATAATCATCTGCCATTTTCTCAAAATCGCCAAAACTCTTCACAATATCTGTATCTACAAAATCCAACAGATGATTAGAGTCATTTGCAAGATTTGCTACTGCATTATCCACATTTTCCGTCACGGCCTGAATATTTGCCACGGCATCTTTAGACTGCTCTGCCAATACCCGGATTTCCTCTGCAACAACTGCAAATCCCTTTCCGGCCTCGCCAGCACGTGCTGCCTCAATGGATGCATTCAGTGCAAGCAGATTAGTCTGTCCGGTAATCGCAAGGATAGAATCAGCAAGCACGCCGATCTGTTCCACAACCTTTGCCTCTTCAAGTGCCTGCTCCAGCCTTCCCCTGATTTCTCCGAGCATCGTCTGAACTTTCTGTCGATTCTCCACCGTTGCTTCCTTCGTCTGTGCTGCCCTCTTATGAATTTCTTCTGCTTCCGTAGCCCCATCCTGTGCACGTATCGCAATCTCTTTCGCTGCACCATCAATCTGCTGAGTCATACTGTTGATCTGTTCTGTCGATGCGGCAGTTTCTTCAGTACTTGCAGCAAGCTGCTCGGTTGTCGCAGACACATCCTCAATTTCCCCATTCAGATTTGATATACTGCTATCCATCGCTTCCACAACTGTATCAATATTTGCTGCCTCTATCTTTACCTGGGAAAGCAATCCGCATATTGATTCCCTCATTGTCTCAAGTGTTCCTGCCAGCTGTCCGAAATCATCTTTCCGTTTCATCATATTGTCCTGCATTCTATGCGCAAAATTACCACCTGCAATCACTTCAATCTCTGCTACAACTTTCTTTAGTGACTTTGTAATATCCTGTGCGATCATGAAAACAAGCACTGCAACAATCACAAGCATTGCAACACATGCCCCAATCAGTGTGATTGCCTTTTTCATTGCATAGCTGGAAAATACCTTGTCCTGCTTTTCAATAGCAGTATCAATATAATCGGTATAATTTCCTGTACCGACCACCCAGTCAAATGGTTCAAAATACTCACTGTAGGAACGCTTCGGTGAAGGTTTAGTCTCTCCTTCTTTAGGAAATACATAATCTGTGTATCCTCCACCATCTTCCACTGCTACACGTATGGTTTCTTTCACCATCTTGTATCCGTTTGCATCCTCTGTCTCCATACGGTTCGTTCCCTCGGTATCGCTGCCAAGCAGAACTACATTTGTTCCATCTGACTGATCAATCCAAAAGTAACCTGTCTCTCCGTAACGCATCTGCCGAACCTCATCCGCTGCAATTTTCTTGGCTTCATCCAGCGTATAAGTTCCCGCTTTATATGCGTCATTAATCTCCGACAACAGGGAAATAACCACGCCCACCTGCTCTTTAATTGAATCATCATAACTCTGACGGGATGATGCATCCATTGTCTCCAATGCTTTATCTTTCACATCTTCCAAATCCTTGAAGGAAACAACACTCCCAAGAGCCACAAGTAAAATAACCAGAACTAGTATCAGATTTAGCTTGGTTCTTACCTTCATATTCTTCATATTTTTATTCTCCCTTCCTTGGAACTGATCACTTTTGTATATTTTACCCAAAAATACAAAGCATGTTATAAAATCAGTATACACTTTTACTATATTTTCGTCAATAGCGATCCACCTTTTATACGTTTTATCTCTCTCAAATCCATAAACTTTGCTGAGAGAATATGACTTTGCAAATAAAATATAAAAATAAGCGATATTAATCTTCCTACGAAAAAAATCACTCTGATTTTGCCATCTCCCTTGCATGCTGCCTTGAGCAATATTTGCAGTAATATTTGTAAATCAGCTCATATCTGCTAACATTACTTATAAAACAAACTCTTAAATATTAAAATTCTTCATTCTGGTATTCGCAAGTCCTCTTGCCAAAATCGTCTGCATCTTTTCCGCAAGAAGAGTTTCAAGATTATACGACAAAACTTCACTATTCCCGCCAGACATGTTTTTTACTTTGTCTTTAAGTTGTTTCGCTGTATGAATCATACCATTACCTCCACATACATCATCACTTCATCCCTTACTCCAAGTTTAACCGCATACTCAATCAATCTTGATAGATTCTTTTCCTTCGAGGACATATATTCCTTGATTGCTGTCTGATATAACTGAATTTCATATTTCTTTCGATCTTTAATCAAATCACAAATACATCTTTCCTTGTCATATACTTTAACCAAATTACCGCTACTTGACGGGATTTCACAGGTCCCCATATCAAGAATATCTGGGTTTGCATAACGAACTTCTTTGTTTTTCTTTTTGATATGTGTAGCATTATATCCGGTAGGAACAGTGAAACAAATATGACTGTATTCTCTGTCGATAAGACCATGCAAATAAAGGGCGGTCTCGCCCGAATAAATAATATTCTTATTTCGTTGCTGAAGTACAAACAACTCATCTGTCCACACATTATCTAAGATATAAATGCCATGTGCCACTTTTTCCATATCATGCTCTCTGACGTATTTTGAGACAGATGGCTTTGATACACCTGATTCAACGGCCTTCGATGTAATCAAATACCCATTGTCTTTTTCAATTAGCGATTCCAAAATATCTGATGTTGACATAGTTGGCCTCCTTATCCTTGATATTTACTTTTGTGCTTAAATTTTATTATATTTAAGTGTAAAAGTAAATATAATCCTTATATGCTTGCAGGAGTAAAAGATAACATAACTTCAAATACCTCGTTTAATATTCCTTCTCTATCTCTCCATCTATTCCATACATTTTCTTGAATGCATTAAGGTCTGCCTGGTTCTTAATCAGCATAACTTCTTCTATCTTACCTGTATGAATGTTCTTAAAGCCTGCAACCTGCTCACCATTACATATGCTCGCTTTGATTACCGGTTTCTTATTTTCTTTATCATATGCCTTTGTAACTGTCTTTTTCTTAAATAGTCCCACTCTGACCACCTTCTTTTGAATTTGCCATCATTATCATCCCAACTGTAGCCCTCGCCACAGCCGCATCTTCCCTGTTTTCCATCATGTGGAAAGCTTTCATCTCCACCATATCCATCCTGCGAATCCACCTATGATAGCAAATACTCCAATAGCTACCAGAAACAAAATTACGTTTTCTACGATAGAATTCTTGTTATTTCTCATAATCACACGCTCCCTTATTAGTTGCAAATGATATCAGCTCTTTGATTGTCTTTAGTATATGATTTTACGAGTCCCAAAGTCTGCCCTCGTAATTCGAATCTTTGTTCCAAAATCATCAATAAAAACTTTAATCAAAAATCAAAATCATCACTTTCATCTTCCATGTATGATTTTTCCGCAGCTTCGTACACCGATTCAGTATGAGTATCAAACAGCACCCATTCCACCAAATCGAAGCTGTTCAGATTATCCTGCAAGAACCTGTTTACTGTATGTACTGCAATATTTGCTGCCAACTCAACCGGAAAACCATATGCTCCCGTTGATATGGAAGGAAATGCAATAGACCTTATTCCATTATCCATTGCCAGCTTCATGGAATTAAAATAGCAGTTAGCAAGAAGCTCCTCTTCTCTATTACTTCCTCCATTCCATATCGGTCCTACAGTATGAATAACATAATCACATGGTAAATTATAGGCTTTTGTTATCTTTGCTTCTCCTGTTTCACATCCATGAAGTGTCCTGCACTCCACCAGAAGTTCCGGTCCTGCTGCTCTGTGAATAGCACCATCTACACCGCCTCCACCAAGAAGTGAGTTATTTGCTGCATTTACAATTGCCTGCACATCTCTAATTTTTGTAATATCGCCTTTTACTGTCCTTATCATATCCTAATCACTCTCTATTCCCAAATTTATCCCATGGTGTACGAATCTCTATCAGATTGCCGGACGGATCATAAAATCTTACAAGCTTCTGTCCTCCATCAAGTTCTATCAGTGCTGTAGCATATCTTACCTCATACTTCTCTGACTCCAGCTTTTTAACTACACCTTCGATATCATTATCTTCATTACACCGCTCAAACTCAATATACTTAGCACCTGTCTCATCAACTATATTCTATGCCTTATTATTTATATGGTCATTTTTTCATGAATAATGTAAACAATAAAATATTTATCTACTCCATATCCATTCTGCGTCTTAAAACCCTATATGCTTTGATTGCGTGAAATATAATTACAATATCTACAACAGTATATACAAAACACCATCCAAAACTCATTACTGCAAATATACTAAATATCAGATCAACAATTCCAAATACAGTTATAAACAGCAACCGTTCCAGACTTATTTTGTTTATAAGAACAATAACTGCCAATGAAATTACTACATGAACAAGTCCTGAAACTACTCCCATTGCTTTATCTATCGTGCCATCAAGTTTCCCAAATAAAATAACAGATATTAATATAGCAATAATCATTAGACCAATACTTATATTGCGAATATCTTTACCATATGAGAGAATAATCTCCTCTCTTTTTTTCCTCTGATATAGAATTTCATTCTTTCTTGCTTCTTTTTCTTCTTCACGGATTCTTTTTTGTTGTTCCTCCTGCTGAGCTTTTAATCTTCCTTGTTCCTGTTGATATCCAAATTCAAAGCCACCAGTAATTTTTTGTTCAACAACTTCTCTATCTATCAACATTTTATTTCCACAATAATTACATATTATTGCTTCGAGCTCAGGATTAACTTCCATTTGAGCTCCACATTTTGGACATGTCAAAGTAATTAATTTCATTTTTTCCTCTTTTTCTCTCTGTAATGTCAATTATTATATCACAAATTTAAAGTTATCTCTCTGTTATAGAGTGTTCCAATTAGTTGGGAAAAATGGTACTCTTTTATATACTTCTTCAATTTGTACATTCGAATCAGACATTTAATTTTTCCCTCTATACAAAACAATAAGCACCGTTCGAACTCTAACGTTCCTATTTTTTTCTTACTCTTCTATTAAATTTACACGTAGGATAGTCCTCGCATCCCATAAATTTGCCAAAAGGACCTTGTATTAATCGCAAACGTCCACCACATTCAGGACATATATTAGGATCATATCTTTGCTTTTGTCTTGCTTTTTCCTCTGAGACATTTACTTCTGTATTTATATTCGGATTTCTTGAGCATTCATAGCACTTTCCTTTATTTAATTTTCCGAAACCACCATATGAAGCAAATGCACTTGCCGGAGCAAATTTTCCACAGAACTCGCACTGTACCCATCTGCATCCTCCTTCATCAGTTAAAACCCTATCTTCCGGACAATCACCACTATTTATGACTTTTAGGAATTCCTGTCTCTTCTGTCTTTTTTCAACCTCAACTCTTTCTTGTTCCATTCGGGCTTGTTCTTTTTTCTCAGCAGCAATTTTTTCCTGCTCTATTCTTTCTTTTTCTCTACGCTCAAGTTCTGCCTTTCTATCTTTTTCAGCTTTTATTCTAGCCTGTTTTCTTCGTTCCTCGTCAGCTCTCCAGGCTTCTTCAGCATGTATCTTATCCAACTCACGCTGATAAATAATTGCCTGCTTATGCTTATTAAACTCCAGTTGTTTTTCCTTTAACATATCAGACAGCGAATGCTTATGATACATTACCTGTGATGAATCAGATATGTCAAATTCACTTAATTTATCTCTTGCTATATTGACTTTTTCCCATACTCCATCAGCATTTTTTTCATAATATACAACTGTCAACTCAGCCTTTGAATAATCAGCTCCATCTACATTTAAAAGCAGGCAATAGCCCTGTCTCTTCTGAATTTTCATTAACCCTTCCGGGTACTGTCCATTTGTTTCGGATTTATCCCCTGACGCAACATAAATAATTGAATTACCATTGCTATGCTGTTCAAGAATAGTAAATTTATCATCAGATAAATTACGGTATTCATTGCAAAAAGATAAAGCTACCTTCTTTTTCGCTGACATAAATGTAAATTCATATTTTCTTTCAGACTCAGATACAGTTCTTATAGGAACCCTGCTTTCAATATCATCTGTATGCAGTTTATCCTCCAGCCAACATTTTAGAGCAATCTTTGAATCAATTGAATTAATTCCTTCAACGGGCATCTGACATATACCATCAAAGCCCTCTTTTATTCTAAAATGCTGTTCTCTTAAATTTCGTTCACCTGCCACCAGTACAAGATTTGCTCCACAGCCACAAGGACAGAACAACTCATTATTACGGCTTTTTGCTCGAAGCTGTTCAAGTTTGTCCGGAATATTAATTTGTTTACCATCTATGACGGTATAAATTGATTCAATTCCTATAAATTTTCCATCACATAATGCCACTGTTCTTTGAGCCATATGATTTCATCCCCCTAACTGCTTCATAAGTTTACATTATAATTCTCCATCTTCCTGTGACTGCCTATATCTCCTCTGATAATAGTCCATAGCCCTATAATCAATCACATCCTTCATCTGACAAACCATCACCGGATTATCAATTAGCGGTCTCAGCTCTTCTCTAAGCCCGATTGCCGCACCATCTTTCTTCACAAAAAATCCCTTTCCCGACTCCAAAAGGAAATGCACCGGCATCGATAGAATCTTCTTTAAATGTTCCTTATCCGATATGGAATTGTATTTTTGAATCGTCATATTTTTATCGAGATCTTTCCAGTTGGTTCCGGTTGAAAAGAACTCCTTCCAGCTTGAAAGCAGCTGCTCTTCCGACACCTCCATCAGGATATTTCCATGATTATAAAAAGCCATAAGCACTGGCATTTTATACACCTTTGACATGCTTGTATTTTCAAGCAGACTGATAAATTCTCTTCCTATTCCTTTGTAAAAAACCTCTTCATCCTGATTAAGCTCATCCAGTTCTTTAAGAAATTCGAGATATTTCTTAAATGGATTATCCTTTGAATGAGCAATGGCTATTTCATAAATTCCATCGTCCATATATGTGAACAAATCCATTCTGTCCGGGCGCCTTCCGAGAAACTCCTTCACCCTGAAATATTCATTAATTATATGGTCTTTAAGCTTTAAATGTTTTCTGTCCATTTCCGCAAAAAGATCAATCAGCTTCATATCAAAATCTACCAGACAATCATCCGGAAAAGCTGATGTATCTGACGGATTATACACAGCTGCATGCTGATTACTCCTGTCTGACAGAAGAAAACGCACTCTGCCCGCCTTCTCATAATTGCCGATAAAATCAAGCACAGTCAGAAACTCTTTTCCTCTGCATTTACGGAGTCCTCTTCCAAGCTGCTGGAGAAAAACTATCGGAGATTCCGTAGGCCTGAGGAACATTACCATATCAACTGATGTGATATCCACACCTTCATTGAACATATCCACTGAAAAAATCACTCTGATTTTGCCCTGCTTAAGCTGCCTAATAGCTACATTTCTATCCTCTGTGTATTCGCCGCTTGCATCGCTGAATACTGCTACTGATGGTATTCCCCTTTTTGAAAATTCTTTTGCCATCTCCCTTGCATGCTCCCTTGAACAGCAGAAGCCAAGCGCCTGCCTTGAGCCGTATTTACAATAATATTTGTAAATCAGCTCATATCTGCGAACGTTGCCTATATAGGTTTCATTTAATTCCTTTTCGTCATATCTGCCTCTTACTATATGCAGCTTTGAATAATCTGTTTCATCAAAGATTCCATAATAATGAAACGGCACAAGCATTCCTTTGTTGATTGCTTCCTTTAGTGAAATCTCATATGGCACATTGTAATCGCAGATTTCATAGATATTTTTTCCGTCCATTCTCTCCGGAGTCGCGGTGAGTCCCAGTAGAAATTTTGGCTTAAAATAATCAACAATTCTCTGATACTGTTCATTAACAGCATGGTGAAATTCATCAATCACAACATATGTAAAATAATCCGGTTCAAAGTAATTTTCATTCAGATAATCCACTCTACCAAGAGTCGCTACTGACGCAAAAATCACCGACTTTTCAGTGCATTTACTATCTCCGTTAAAGAATCCGTAATCATCTGAATCACGTACATTTTTAAATGATTCTGCAGCCTGCTTTAATATTTCCTCACGGTGTGCAACAAACAAAACTCTCTCATAATTTTTTGAATCAAACGCCGCAAGATATGTTTTTCCGACACCGGTTGCAGCCTGAACCAATGCTCTCCTTGCGCCCTCTGCTCTCGTATTTTCCAGCGCACACAAAGCCTCTATCTGCGCGCCTCTCGGCTCAAATAGCGGTATCTGATTTGATATCTCTTTATCATCCTGCAAATCGTATCTATCCAAGTCCTTTGATACTGCCGGACGGTGCCAGTTCTTTGAATATTTTTTCAGTTCTTCATCGTCTATTACTATGGAATGATTTTCGAATAAGTCTACAAAAGTATTGTAAAACTTCTCATAATTAATCGGATCTGTTTTATTGCTGAATCTGTAATTCCACTCGATACCGGATGTCAGTGCACTTCTTGAAATATTAGAGGAACCAATGTATAGCTCACTGTAATCCTTATAATGAAACATATATGATTTTGGATGAAATGAACGGTTTTTCTCATTATAAAAGCGCAGATCGACCTGTTCACCAAGCTTATGTTTTATGAGATACAGTGCTGATGGCTGCGTAATGCCAAGATAGTTTCCTGTCAGAATCCTGATTTTTGCACCACGTTTTAGTGCATTATCAAGCTCACCAAGCAGCATTTTCACGCCTGATTCCATCAGGAACGAAACAATAATATCCACACTGTCAGCCTTTTTTATACTGTCTGCAAGCTGATAGTACAGATACATTCTCTTATCAGCGCCTCCGGTCATTGCATCTGTCGAATATTTTATTTCATATACATCATCTAATTCTTCTGCAGTATTACGTTCAGCCATTTTTCTTCTCCCCGCCCCAGTCTTACATCGCCTGTAATCCACTCTTCCTTCAGTTGCAGATTATCTATTTCATCAACAAACTCTTCAAATGTCTTTTCCGTGAAATCTGTGAAATAGCGGCCATTTCTTTCTCCTTCAAAATCACCATACTTAAAGGATGTGTAGATTATGCCGTCTTCCTTTAACGCTTTAAACATTTTCATAAACACGGCTTTAAGTTCATTCTTAGGAAGATGAAGTATTGACGAGCAGGCCCATATGCCATCATATCTTTTGTTCTCGTCAAGTTCTTCAAATAGCAGCCTTCTGACTTGTATTCCTGTGTAATTGCTTGCGATATGACACATTTCCTCTGAGCCGTCTGTGGCATCAACATAAAAGCCCTGTTCCAAAAAATATTTTGTATCTCTTCCGGAACCACAGCCAAAATCCAATATATATCCGTGCTCCGGCAACAGTTCTTGAAAATGCTTCTGTGTCTCGTAAAAGTTTACATCTATCGTTGTTTTTGCAAAATTATCTGCATTTTTATTGTAATATTCCAAGGTTTTGTTTTCGTTCATCATGAGTTTATTATACCATTAAGCATTGAAAAAAACTATATTTTAAAACCTAACTGATCTTCATCATTTACTTTGTCTTCCTCTATCATCACCGGCTTGTCCTTACCGCCACTAATTACTTTGCAAATCACTCCGCCATCTGTCACAAACACAATCTTTCCTTTTGCCTTACCACCGATTTTGTCATACAATCTGCCTGCACTCATTGACTCACCCTTCACGGTGTATGGACTGTTGGCTACGTAGCCTACCTTGCCAAGTCCTTTAATCTTTACCTGTATTGCTTCGTTGTCATACTCATTGTCCGGCTCCTTGACAAGCTTGACCTTCATGCCTTTTTCCATGAAGTCGCTTCCGTAATAATGGTTGCATCCTGCTATTGTAAAATACATTTCTTTCATTGTCGTGTCCTCCTGTCTTTTTTACCACTCTTCATAATCCTCATCCATTGCATCATCTACACCGGCCGCATAGTCATCATCACTGTCGTACCTGTCATAATCATAGTCACCATTCATATAGATATCATCATATCCTTCATCATATGAATCATAAGAACTCGAGCTGCTGTGATATGATGAACTACCTGTTGATCCGCCTGAATAGCTTCCGCTATTGTCATCGTCATATGCATTTGATGATGAACCTGCAGAGCCTGAGCTGCTATTATATGATTTATCCGAATAAGATGAGCTACTGCTTGATGAACTGTTTCCTGATGAGCTGCTTCCTGATGATGTATATCCGCCTGAATATGGCTTATGCAAGTAGCAATAACTGCTGTTTTGTGTCTGTTCATTATTACATCCCGGCTTTATGCATTTTGGTGTACTCTCTTCCATAGCATTACCAATAAATGCAAATATGGCTATTACAGCAATTACTACGAACACATTCATGCCAAAAGATGAGCCGCTGCTATATGAACTGTGATTAGTATTTGAATTATTATCATTAGTGCAGTCCTTGTAAATCATATACTCTAAATAATCGTCCTGCATGTCATTTTTTCCGTTGTGATTCCAGTCGTACATTGCCATAGGTATTACCTCCTGATATTATACCGGTCCGTCGATTTTACATTCATCATAATATTTGCACAGCATACATAAGCTGTTGCATTGTTTTGAATGATGCAGTGTCCTTTTTATCCAATAAATAAATTTTTCCATTTTGTCCTGTCCTCCTGTTTTCGTAAATTAAATGCTTGTTTCTTATGATGGCTATAGCTTAGCATTTTACGAGTCCCAAAGTCTGCCCTCGCGCATCGAATCTTTGTTCTTTATTGCAATAAAACTACAAAAAAGGACGCGGAATCTCTCCCACGTCCTCAAAACTATCTGGCTTTATCTTCTCTTACCTTCGCTGTTTCCCTCATACACGATAGTCACATCAAAATTAGCAGATTATTTACCATTATTTCAATACCCATATTCATTCTTTTAACATTTTGATATACATATGTATTACTATAACAATACTCCTGTATATACAAATCACATCTTCATTATGAAGTGTATTCTATAGCTTTTTACAATCAGATGCAGTTTGCCGATGTCACGGTTCCATACATGACAGATGGGAAATTAAACAAATAAGTTAAATCAAGGACTATAGCATATCAACTATAGTCCTCTTTTTGTTGTTCTTGCTATTTATGCCACATCTCTTTTATGTATTCTGATAACTTCTACAATAAGGACATTTCTCTGCATAACCGTCCGCCTTTTTGTAGCTTGCATCACAATTCTGGCAGACAACTGAGATCATGTGCAGCTTTGAAGGTTCTACTGGCTTATTATCCATCAATTCCTGTTCGCCCGGAAGAATTTCATAACGTACCGAGCTTGGATCATATTCATATTTTCCCTGATATTCAAAAATATCTATGGTCATGCCCAAAGGATATTGCGAAGACCCATGACAGAAACTGGTTGGAAGAATCGCTTCTCTTTCTATATGATAGTTATCAAAATAATGGACAACGGTATTGAGTGGGTAGCGGCCATTTATTAAATAGGAAGTATTTTGTACATAGCCGTAAATTTTTGCCGGATAGCAGTTTCCGCGTTTCCGGATGCTGGACTTTTTCCAAACACCGATGATAAATCCAAAGGGTAGTTTCTGCCACCTAATACATATGACTGCGGCTCATTTGTGGTGAATTGAAAAGCAGTTGTAAGAAAGGACTCAAAAAGCCTTATAACCGCTGGAAATCAATACAAAAGGAGCTGAATTTTATGAAAACATCGTTTCCTGATTTATTTTGTTTGTTTGCTGTTTTCTTCGATATTTGCCACAAGACGGTCGAAATCACTCTGATATGCTCTGTCCTGCAAAACACGGAATTTTTCAAATTCACTTTCTGCAAACGCCTTTGCGATGGCAGCGGTCACTTTGCCTTTGTCATGTAAAATATCTTCTTCGTTGAACTGGAGGAACGCATCCAAACGATTAACCCAATCCTGCATATACATGATATTTCCCCGCCGTGCCTGTCTTTCGGCATAGTCCAGATACATTGTCACGATCTCATTCAGATTTATCATTTCTTCTTCGTTCAAGTAGTTTTTGGCGATTGAAACATCCGACTTGCGAATACGCCCTTGCGGAGCATTTTTCCAAGTTGTCAAGCCCATGTTTGGTTTTGTGCTATCGGCTCGTCCATACACAATCTCAGCCGCCGTATGATGAGTGACAGCGTAATGAAGCTTATTCTGTACTGTGGCAAAAAACTCTTTTGTAACAGGACTGTTCACATCATAGTCAGCACTGCACTGGGAGTAAATGTCCGTGATTTTTTGATAAAAACGGCGCTCGCTGGAGCGAATATCACGAATACGCTCCAACTGTTCCTCAAAATAGTCCTTACCAAAAAGGTTTTCTGGTTCTCGCAGTCGTGCATCGTCCATCACATAGCCTTTAATAATAAATTCTTTTAATACTCGATTTGCCCAAATGCGGAACATCGTAGCCTTTTTAGAATTAACACGGTATCCGACAGCAATAATGGCATCCAGATTGTAATAGCTTGTATTGTACCGCTTGCCGTCTGCCGCAGTTGTTTCCATTTTGGAAACAACTGCTTCTTCCTGCAATTCGCCGGATGTAAAAATATTTTTCAAATGTTTTGAAATAGCCGCCTTTTGCACTTCAAATAATTCTGCCATCTTTGCCTGCGTCAGCCACAAGTTTTCCTGATATAAAAGGATTTCAACCCGAACTTCACCATTATCGGTTTTATAAAACAGGATTTCCCTTGTTTCATAAGGAGTTAGCCCATATTCTTCGTTCATATCCATTCCATTCCTTTCCTATTCTTCACTTTTGTTTCTCGCTCTGCTTTTTTAAACATTATGCTTGTTCTTGCGCTGCCTTCGCTCTCGATTAGCGTCCTCATCTCATCATTGGATCTTTATCAATTGCTTTTCAAGTGCAGTTGAGAAGCATACATCAATCTAGAATGAGAAGCACATGTAATTCAGACTTATTATTTACCGTCCTATCAATTTTTAATTGCAGGTGCAATATCATAATCCGTGAAGCATGAATTTGTTGATTGCAGAAATTACTTTAACCAATTCATTTTATAAGCAAGTTCTTTAATCAAAAATGCATTTTCATAATACATGTTTATTTTTATAATTGGTCGTTTTGACCTTTTATCAAACAGTAAAATATAAGTAACGTTATCCCCTTGTTTAATCTCCGCTTCAGATATGTCAACATATGCAATCAATTTTTTTCTCTTTAATATACTTGACTCTTCAATATATCCATTACCAATAGTATATTTTTTTGAATAGTGGTAACCGCAATTCCAGATGCCAAATATTAACAAAAGTCCAAATACAAGGCTTACTACTACATTATATGTAAATATTCCCAAAAGCAAAAAAGCAAAAAACACTACTAAGCACAAAACACTTAGCACCCTTTGATATTTTGCTGGTCTAATAATAAATCTATCTTTTTTTCTTGCATTTTTTTTTTTAATACTTTGCTCGCTCATCCATAACATAATGCTATCTGCGTACTCCGGTTCAAAAGAAACTTTAGTTTCATCAGAACATACTATAATTAACGAGCCATTTGAGTTTCTTTCAAAATAATAAATATCACTTGCTTTTATTTCTTTTTTTGCACCCAAGTAATTTCTATATATTATTTGAGTTGGCTCCAAATGAATATACCAGACGTCAAACATTATGCTTAGAATATACCATAATAAACAAAAAATAACTATACCAACATTTAAGTAAATCTTTGCATCCCCACTAACATTTGATGGAATAGTACTCAAAAAAGATAATAACACTGTAAAAAACACTGCAATCACGAAAAGAAAATAAGAAATCTTTTTCTTAGAGAAATAGGTTCTTCCCATCTCATCCTTTTTATATTTTACATTTCCTAACAATTTAGGAACTATAATTTTTATAAGAGTAAAAATTATTACATATGTGAATGCTCTAATTCCAATCCATATATAGTCCACAAATCAAACCTCCTATCAACATACTAAAAACAAGCATACATACAATAAAACCAAGCATGCAACTAATAATCCCTGATATCCATAGCGCAGGATATATTTTTCGACTCTTTCGTGTGATAATAGAAATCACGATTCCAATAAACGAGAATAATGGTCCCAAAAATATAACATCAATATAGGTATACTGCTGCTTTCACGATTGCCTGCACCTTTCTTTCCGTACCCTGAAATTAAAGCTTTCTTAACAGCTCGCTTGGCCTTTTTCTGTCGTCCTTGCCTTTATTGATTTCTTTATACTCGGTGTTCTCATTCCAAACTTCATCTTAATCGCCTCTGTTGTTTCAAAAAACGCTCCTGCTGCCAAGTACATGATCAAATTCATCAAGAACATCCGTCATCAGTCCCTTATCAATCCGACTTTTACACTCTGCAATCAGCACAGCCGGGATTCCATAAAATGCTTCAGAATTTCAAATTCATGGTGCAATCCATCCGTCCATACCGGACCTACTGTATGAATAATATATTTTGCCTTTAGATTATATGCACTAGTGACAGCAATATCACCTCTTGCAATTTTGCCGATATTCGCTCTTTCTGCGAGAAGCTTTTCCTTTCCTGCTGCCTCATATATTGCTAAGTCCGTGCCACTTACACATATCGGATTTGGATTAGCAGTATTTACGATTGCATCTGCTTTTACTCGTGTAATATCGTTGCGAACAATCTTAAATGGCATTGTGGCACCTCCTTATGCATGCCTGTATTACTTTAACAGCTTCCTTATCTGCTTATCTGTTGCCTCCGGATACATCTCATGCATATAATCTACAATCTGCTTCCATGAATCCTGCGGACTATCCTTGTAGCAGGAAGTCACATAATCGTATCCATAGATATGCTCAATAGATGAATACACTGACACATCCCATCCATATTCAATACCTCTCTTATTCACTCTCTTCTTAAAATCGCAGTTGCACAGATATGTCTGCATCATAAGATTCGTTATAGCACCATCAAATCCCTTTTCTCCATCCTTACCAAATCCAGCTTGTTTTTTCAATTCATTTGAATAAATCTCTGAATCAGCATTATCTTCCATAAAATTGACCATTATCTTTTTATTCTTATTAGGCGCTTTTCCATCATCATATAATGCATCAAAATCATATCCATCCCGGCGATAATTAGCAAATACAGGAAGCCAATTTTTTGATATAAATCCTGCCTTCTTATCAAAAAACTTTCCATAGACGATATCATGCCGCCTTGCTATAATAGCCCGCCACATCCATGGATCAATCTCCGGATTATCACTCCACCAATACTCTGGAACAGTTCTTTCTTCAAGTGAAAACCCATCTATGTCATTCTTAAATAATGGTAAAAAGCCAAATCCATTTATATACTTGATTGCTTCATCTACAGAATGGATGCAATCCGGGTTGTCCCACTTCATGCCATGCATAATCCATTCACCTGATTCGTTTCCCATAATATGTGTACCTCATTACTCAGCATACTTGTCAATCCAATTTTCGCCATCATATTCATCAATCTGTTTTACTAATCTCGTAAGATAATCTTGTAACCTGCTATCTTCTTCACTTGCATACCACACATTTGCCCGTCTAAATCCATAAGCCCAACCATTTGATTTTCTTGGGACTTCCCATTGTACCTTTCTTGATCTGTTCCCTGCAGGAAGTAAGACACAATCATATGAGTTTGCAATGTCTTTGACTTCATCATCAAAAAGAAAGTTCATAACCTGAAAAAACTCTGCATAATGCTCATCAAGCTGATTTTCATCTATCTCTTCAAGGGTAGAATACAATTTATATGGTGTAGCCGACAACAGAAGTACCCTTGTATCATGTCCACTAAGGAAACTGTGTGCAAGAATACCAAGCTCACTGTCATCGGATGACAAAAGAAACTTAAATCTCTGAAACTCATCCATGATTACCAGATCCGGCTCCAGCATAGACACACTGATTCTCGCAAACATCACACGAAGCTTATTCATCACATAGTAATTGGAATATGTAAGCTGTTTATTGTATCTTCTTTCATGCAAATGATTAAGCAGCATGTCCCTTATACTTTCATACTCCTGATAATTAAGGATTTTTTCTATCACATTTTGTGGATAGACACCCTTCGTCATCTTTTCGCATTCTGCCACACGATTTTCAAAGTTCCATTTTGCCCATCCATCCCATGCTTTTACAGCATCCATTATCATAAATTTTTCAAGAGATGCTGCATGACCTTTAAAGTCCGGCATTCTCCTTAAAATGGCATACATAAGTGCTCTTTCCTGCACACTTCCGCCTCCTGAGGTCATGCGGAAAGATGTTTCCGGTGTAAGGGGGATAAGCTGTATATAGCCTTCCTTTATCTGCGGATCATTTTCCTGCTCAGAAATCTTTAAATGCTGCATAGACAGTCTGGTATCTGATACTGAGCCGATGGCATTCTTTCCTGTTACATCAAGTTTTCTGATATTCTGATTTGCTATGTTTTGATTAGAGCAGATATAAATTACCTTAAACAGATCATCCTTCTCTTCGATTCTAAGTCTTGCTGTCTTTACAATTGCTCCTCTGGCAATAAGAGTTTTTCCCATACCCACTTCATCTGCTACAAGCACACGATTCTGATTATGCCGGAACAGATAATCCACTCTCTCGAAGATTGATCTTTTGCATTATGTACCTCCATTTCGATTCACAGGTTGACGGGTGAACCGAAATGAAGGCGGTGAGCGACACCTTTCGGGGAAATTCCCGAAAAAACGACAAACAAAAGCGCCAGCATCCGAAGAACGGCGGCTGGCGCTGCTAAAAGAGGACTTATGACGCTTATGGACCAGCCACGATAGTGCCTGTTCATAAGCAGATGGGGACCGATTGACGGTCAGGCTTTTTTTGACAGGTAAATTCCTGCCGAATTATGTCGAAGCGGTCTTTGCTTCACGGCGGCTCCCTCCTAAAGCCGCCGTGTCAGCGTGTAGTCGTCACTCCTTTGTCGAGGGCATAAGGAACGGCGGCCTTGATGTTACTCAAAACCGCCGCAGTACCCTGAAAATCCATTATGGGCGCACGAAGCTACCTGCCCTGCAACGGTTTTTTTCTTTCCCCGTTTAGCGGGGCAGGCTTAACAGTTTGAATTTATTGAATAAAATGCTCTCAGTTTTTGTAAACCGGCACAATCTAAAAGATAGTCATTTTTCAGTGTGCCATTCTCAATCTCTATTACTTCATCACAGGCAGACAAGATAAATTCGTAGTCATGCGTGATAACAAAAATATAAATATCCGGGCTTTTCAGTTGCTCCAACAACCCCACTGTCTGCATCATATGGCTAAAATCAAGCCCGCTGGTGGGTTCGTCGAATACAAGGATGGTTTTACCGCAAAATACAGCCGCCCCAATCGCCACACGCTGTTTCTGGCCCCCGGATAGGGTCATGGGGTGGCGTTCTTTCAACGTGGCTATATCCATTTGAAGAAGCACTTGCTTTAAGCGATCTTCGGACGGCTCCCTGACACCGAGAACGATTTCTTCCTCTACGCTGTCGGTAAATAGTTGATGGTTTACCTCCTGCATAACCATATAACTGGTAGCCAGCCTTTTCTTCAATGGGGCGGCGATTTCATCCATATAGACGCAGCCTTTTTGCTGCCGTAGCGGCCGCAGATAACGGTATCGAGAGCATTAGCGCTGCCAAAAGAATGCGGAACAACTTCTGTGCAAATTTCATAGCGTTATCTCCTAAAATATAAAGTTGAATTATTCAACGTTCCCGATCAGCCAATCGACAAGGCGAATATTTTCATCCAGGTAAGTTAGGGAAGGCACGGAAACATTTTAATTCTGCAACCATTTGCTCCGATGAATTTGGCGCAATAACTGTGTCTGCGGACCCGACAAACGTCCATACAGAGATCTCCTGCAGCACAGAAATTTGATCCAAGACGCCCCTTGCACTCCCGGCAAGGGGCGCGATTCTGGCAAAGAGGTCGGGATATTCTGCCGCAAGCTCCCATACCGCGGTGCCGCCCATGCTGAAACCGGATAGAGAAATATTCTCTTTATCAATGGAAAGGTCGGAAACCGTTTTTTGAATCAAGCTATACAGGGAGTCGCCAATATCGCTCCAGCTTCGCAGTTCAGCCGGAAGCTGGGGAATCAAGACATAGGCCCGGACATCCCCTAATTCCCCAGTCTTCAAATACTTTGGAAAATCCTCGTCGGCTACCACTAAATTTAAATCTTCGCCCCTGCCGCTGGCGCCGTGCAGGTAAACGATCAGCGGCATATTTTCAGCGGGGTTTTCCGGCGTATAGAGCCAATAGCCAAAGTTTTCCATTTCATCGGTGGATATGCTGCACGCTTGAAACAATAGGGACATATCCGCTTCAGCGGAAGGCGCTTCGGATTCCACGGGAAGGATTTCATATTCCGTTGAAAAGGAGCCCGCGCTTTGTTCCAGTATGGCTTCGCTGCTTTCGGCGCCGGTATCTTCCAATATGACTTCACTGCTTTCAGCGTTCGTATCAACTGTGCCGCAGGCGCTCATGGCAGATATCAGAACCGTCGCTAGCAGGAATCCTACGCTCATATGGATCAGTCTTTTCATTGTGATAGATGTACCTCCATTATTTTAAAATCGCTGAAATCTGAATGACGTTTTCTTTGGGCAGGATAATCGTCAGCTTTCCTTTATGCGCTTCGGCAACCACTTGGGCGAGGGAAAGACCAATTCCAAAGCCCCTTGTTTTATCGGAGGTGTCTGTACGGTAAAAACGTGCCGTAAAGTTCTCCAACTGTTTTGGATGGATTTTCGATACCGTATTTTCCACGGTAAACCGGACGCCCTTCCCATCGACGGAAAGCTTTACAGCAATATTCCCGCCCTCTGTGCTGTATTTGAAAGCATTATCCAGTAAAGCTGTCATCATTTCACGGATCGCTTTCTCATCTCCGCAATAGGACAAGCCCTTTTGAATTTCCAATGCGTAGTTTTTCCCTTTACTTTGGGCGACTGCGCGATAGGGATCCGCCACATCCTCCGCAACATCGGAGATAGGAAATTCGATTTTGACAAAATGATTGTCCTGCTCCTCCGCTTGGGCCAAGTACACCAGCTTGTGGGTCATTTCGGTCATGTTGGTTGTCTGTTTGAGGATGTCCGACAGCCACGCATTTTCCCCAATTTCGGATTCCAGAAGCTGAGCGTCAGCATGAATCACGGTCAGCGGTGTTTTCAATTCATGACTGGCAGAGGTAATGAATTCCTTCTGCTTTTGATGGTTTTTCACAAGGGGGAAAACCACTTTCGCAGACACTATGGCAAGAACCGCGGCCATCACCGCAATCCCACCAAGGGAAACCAAAATCAAGGTTTCGGTATTATTCCGGAAAGCCTCGATTGCCTCATAACGGGAAAGGAATGTGATGTGAATACCGTCCTTCCCACGGTGGACAAGGTAGCGGTAATGCTGCACATATCCACTGTCTGATTGCATATCGATGACGTCTCTTGCATACTCCATAGCGATAGCTTGTGTCACGAGAGAAGTATGCGCAAGATCGGTTTCAAAGGTTTTATCCTCGATATCGTATGATACGCGGAAGTATCTTGCGTCACCGAGCTCCGATGAATCCGGGGACGTATTGGCCAAGAGAATGATCCGATCGGCGTTGGTTGTCATCTGCCGATAGCTTCTTGAAATGCTAAGTCCCACAATAACTGCTTGCAAAAGCACCAATGCGGCGACCGACAGAAACACAAACTGAATTTGCAGGCGGCGCTTCATATTGATTTTCATCGGCGCACCTCCAGAATATATCCTGCGCCCCGTATCGTGCGTATTTGCACATTCGCCCCGATGGCCTCCAATTTCCTGCGCAGATAAGAAATATAGGTCCAAACGGTGTTTTCTTCAGCCCTGCTGTCAGGGTCCCAAATATTTTCGAGGAATTTAGATGAAGAGATCACCGTTTCCGGGCTTCGCATCAAAAGCAGCATGGTCTGGTATTCCTTGCTTGCCAGCTTGTAACTGCCGCCTGGGGCGGAGAGAGAAAAAGAACCGGTATTTAGCGAGGTATTCCCACAGACAAGGATGCTGCTCTGTTGAACGTTGGTTTTCCTTGTCAGCACCCGCAGCCTTGCCAGCATCTCCCGCATATCAAAGGGCTTTGTGAGATAGTCGTTTGCCCCTGCATCCAAGCCGGTGATCTTGTCATCAATTTCCGATTTTGCTGTCAGAAGCAGGATCGGTGTCGTATGACCTTCCGCTCGAATACGGGCAAGAACGGAAACGCCATCCATGCCCGGCATCATAATGTCTAAAACCGCCGCGTCATAAAGATCGCTACATAGATAATCCAAAGCGTCGCTGCCGTTATCCACAGCATCCACAGAATAGTTGTTTTTTTGTAGGATCGAAACCAGCACCCTGCGCAGTGAGGTATCGTCCTCAGCAATCAGTATTTTCATAGCGGCTCCTTTCTACTGCGGATTGCTGCTCTGCCGTTGCAATCTTATTGTAGCCCGGCAACCTCAATCCGAGTTCAAAATAGTCAAGCTTATTCTATACAATGTAAAGGGCATTCACGATTCACGTTCTTTGGCTGTTTCGTCTATACGTAATGTCGTGGAAATCTCATAGCGTATTTTCCTTCTCCCATCAACGGGTTTTTCCGCGTCTTTTGGTATCAGCCAAACGCGGCTGAACTTCACCACGCCAGATATGCGGCCCGTCTCGCAAAGTTTCTGTACCCGCCTTTCGGAAATGCTCCATTTTGCCGCTGCCTGTGCGCAAGATATATATTCCATAGTTGCACCGTCCTTTCTGCTTAAAGCCTGCCAAAATATATTAATACGGTCAAACGAATGATAATAACAGACCGCATATCGCAGAGACTTATTTCAGAAATCCCTCTAAACCATTTGGCAAAATGGAAGTCTGCTGTTGTATGTAGTGAACGGCAAAAGGCAGCAAAAGGCGCCTTTTAGGCGAGATATTGATTAAGAGGGAGGAAAGGATTTGAAATTTTCCTAATACGAAAAAAGGGCAAATGGGTGCTTATTTGCTGTGCTTGCCGTTTTTTATCCCGAATTCGATATAATCTCATGATTTATTTCTTTACATAGGCTTGATTGCGGCTCGTAGGCTTATCGGGATCGCACATTACAATCAAGCCCATTTCAAGGGCGGGATGGATATAATGCTTCCTAAGGGTTTCCTTTGACTTGAGGTGCAAAAGCGCCATTATTTCTTTTGCTGTATAGGGAACATCATATTCCATCGCATCAAGAAGCCTTCTTACATACGCGCTTATCTGTCCATCAACCGCGCCGGCCTGTTGTAAATAAAGGTCCAATGTCTCGCTGATCTTTTCAAGCATGAATATAATGAAGCCATTCGAGTTCCCTTCGTTATGGCATCGAGCGATCGCTTCATAGTATTCGGACTGAAACGCATGGATACGGCTTTCTATCGGCAAGTACTGGAATACTGGATTCCACAAGCAGAGCAGGCTTGTTTGCCAAAGACGGGCCATACGCCCATTTCCATCCGCGAAGGGATGGATGAACACAAACTCATAATGAAAAACCGAGGAAAGGATGAGGGGATGTACCTCTTTGCTTGCCTGCTTCATCCATGAAAAAAGGTCTTCCATAAGAGCGGGAACGCGTATTGCGGGCGGCGCCATAAAGATGCACTGGTCTCCTGCAAAAACGCCTTCCTCGCCGTGACGGAATTGACCGCTCTCATTCACAGTGAGATATGTCATGATTCCATGGAGGCGCTTTAATTCATCGATTGAAAATGGATCGAATCTACCCAGCGCATCGTAAGCCTTATAGGCGTTCTTGACCTCTTGTATCTCCTTTTCTGGGCCAAGGACGGTTCTTCCGTCAATCACGCCCCGAACAGCATCGATAGGTAAGGAGTTTGCTTCAATGGCAAGGGACGAGTGGATGGAACGAATTCGGTTGTTGCGCCGCAGGTGCGGCTTCATATCCAGGCTTTTATTGCGGTCAAGCCTGCCGATTTTCTCCGCTATTTCCGACACCAGTCCAACCATGCGATTGGTTATTGTAAACGGCGGCTGATATCCTGCCATGCTTTTTCTCCTTTCATGCAAGATCCTTTAGGGCTTCCTGCCACATTCAATTCAGCTACCCCTCGGGATAGAATCGAACGAATGCACGCTCTATGTTCATTATACCCAAGTCCATATTGCTTTACAACATCTTGCGTATTTACTTGCGTATTATCTTGCTGAGAAATCACAGGCATGAAAGCCCTAGCATTCTCCAGCAGGTAGTCTGGTAGCTGCGCAGTAGGAGCAGTATGTTACCATGGTATAAGGGCGGATGCAATCCAGCTTCCCTTTGCGTCCGCCCTCCCCTTGCTTTACAGCACCTCCAACAGACTCATGACCTCGATCCAGCTATCCAATTCCGCTGCCGGCGCGGACCAGAGCCGTATGGAAATAATATTCAACGCCTGCTGCCGGAGCCTGTAATACTGCCTGTCCGAAATATGCAGCTTCGAGCAGATCTCCACGACCGTAAGGCGCTCGGGAGCGATATAGGTTAGATAGATGATGTTGTAGAGCATATCGCCATTCTGGGGCTTGTCCCGCAGGATCGAGACTGCCTCGTTCAGCCTGTCCATCATGCTCCGGGAGAGCTGCATGCTCTGAATCCGGTTCTCCAGCCGGTAGTTGTCCAGGTCGATCTCTGCGTTTACCAGGTCCAGGAGCGTATCAAGGTCATGCAGCGGGGCGTCCAGCTCCTCCGCAATGGTGTCCGGAAAGCATTGCAGCATCCATCGGATATCCCGGTAGCTCCGAAGCAGCAGCAAGGTGTTATGGTGCATGTTCCGCCGCTTTTCCTTATCCGCCTTGCGAACCGCCTCATTCTGGATCGCATCGTCCTCGATAAGGCCGCGCTTGGCCAGCATTTGCACAAACGCATGGGACTGCATGGACAGCTTGCTTTCCTGCTGGGCATAGATATTCCTTGCTTGCACCAACACCTTCCACCCAATACCCTTTTTTTAACCGGGCGATCTTTATTTCCTGCTTGGCAATGATGAGCCGCAGTCGTTCCAATTCAAGCAACGACTTACTGTGCAGTGCTGCATACGGGTTACCGTTCTTTGGTTCCAGCCCTTCTCCCACTTCTTCCAGATACCGCTTCACCCAGGCGGACACCAGGCTGTGCCCTACGCCGCACTTCCTCTCGATCTCCTGGATGGAGAGGTGCTCATCCAAGTGCAAGCGAATGATCTGCAGTTTTTCCTCTTTACTTCACTTCCGGTGTGGTGTTCCCTTTTTTTCTCTTGATTTTACCATGAAAAGTCGGCTTCATCACTATTTATGACTGTATATTTTTATTTTATGTTCATACAGCTGTTTTTCTGGCGGACGATTTACTATAATACAGATAACATCATCCAATGTGGGAAGCCATTTCATGAAATGGCCATGGTTGCTGAAAGGGCTTGCTTATATCCTGTCCCTTGGGGCCGGTCTGTACCTGAATGGAACAGCTTATGATGTCGTTCTTACTGATAAATGAAATACCGTTTCAAGGCATGCTAACCCGCCTAGATGCAGCGGGAGGTTGGAAGCTCACAATAAAAGGAATTGACCGGGAGATTACGCAGATCGCTGGCGTTGACGCAGAACGGGTATCGGAGATATTTCTGTATCTTGCACAAAGGGGTTAACGGTAGATCCAAACGGCCGATATACAAGCGCTGCCATGCTCACATTTAATACGATATGCAGCGTTTTAACTAGACTGTATTTTCCATTATAATATAAAGGGCTGGTTTAGCAATGAAGAAAGCATCCCCTCCAAGATTGCGGCCACCTGGAAAAGGAAGCTAAATTTTTGGCTTTTATTTTGAAGATTTTGCAAGAATAGAATGGAGAAGCTGCAATAAATATAGAAAAAAAGTTATAAGAATTATATTACTATATATATTAGACTATGCTTTTTGATCCATGTAGAATAAAATTGTCAGAAGAAATAAAAGCATGACCTGTATTAAAATATTCGCATAAATCAATTTATAGATTATGAATTACAATACTATGTATTAATGCATGCAAATGGATTGATAGCCAAGGAATTGGGTATCAATTTATTATAATATAGAGGTTGATAAAAATGTCACAAACTTTAGATACCGCAAGTTCAATCATCCATGTGAATTTACCAGCAATGAAACGAAACATTGCCCGTATTCGCAAACACATTGGACCAAAGACAGAAATTATATATGTTGCCAAGTCCAATGGATATGGCAATGGCATTTCTGTTCCTGCAGTTTATATGCGGGATAATTGCAGCATGAAATACTTTGCAACCAGCCAGATAGGAGAGGCATTGCAGCTACGTGAAGCAGGGATTACAGAAGACATTTTGGTTTTGTCAGCGGTGCCCTTCAGCGCCATCCCCGAGTTTGTGCATCAAAACTTGGTTGCAACGGTATATGACGATTCCTTTGCCAAGGCACTGTTCAAGGAAGCTGTTAAACAACAAAAGAAGATAAAAGTACATATAAAAATTGATACGGGGTTGCATAGAATTGGCCTGCCTATAGGCCAACCGTTAGCAAAATTGGTTGAAACATTAAAATATTTGCCAAATTTAGAGGTTGCAGGTGTTTTTACGCATCTTGCAAATGGCTACTCCTTGGACAAAACCATTACGCACCATCAACATGCGCTTTTTGAACAAGGCCTACGTCAATTGCATCAGGCAGGCATCCGTCCTACTATGGTGCACATGGCGAATACAGCGGCAACCGTTGCATCGCCTGAATGTTATTATGATGCGGTTCGATTAGCTGCCCTAATTTTTGGACATGACATTTCGCCCGGAGAGAAAAACAGGCTGCATCTAGAACCAGTTACGAGTTGGACATGCTATGTCCTTAATACGATGTGGGTTGAGGCAGGGGAGAGCATAAGTTACTATAACTATTATGTGCCCAAACGTCGTACCCGTATTGCAATAGTTTCATTTGGCATGGGAGACGGATATATTCGGGCTGCTGTTTCTCAAAATATTGAAAAAAATGCAGACGTATTAATTAATGGACACAGAGCAAGGCTGATTGATTTAAATTTTGATCAGACATTTGTTGACATTACCGATGTGCCTGGCGATATAAAAATTGGCGATGTGGTGACGATTATCGGCCGAGACAAAGACCAAGAAATTACTTCTATAGAAATTGCAGAACATGCCAATACTTCTAATGGGAATGTATGCGCATGCATTACGAGCCGACCATTTCGAAATTATATTTACAAGTGATCGATAGATGATATCCATCGAGAACGAGGAGAAGGTTATCCATATCCTTGAGAATACTTAGTAAAGATGGGAAATCTAGTTCTCCGATGCGCAGGAGAACATACACTTTGCAAAAAGATGACCAAAGTTAGTAGGTTTTCTGTAGCATTAACATGAACCGTTTTATCCGCATTAGTATTCTCTGCGCCATCATCGAACTCATTGATCTGGCAGGTGCATATATGTACAACGAATATGCGGAGTTCGATTAGCTAGAGAAGACCGGCTAGTCAGACAAAGCGGCTAAGCCGGGCTCGGTTGTAAAAGAGAAGGGGGTGAAAAGTTTGTATCAGAAAAGAATGCCATTTCCACAGGAGGAGTTTCGAGAAAGATTGACTCGTGTGCAGGAAAGCATGAGAGAAAAGAAACTAGACCTATTGCTGATTCATACGCCGGAGAATATTTTTTATCTCACAGGTCACCATTCTGCAGGGTACTTTATGTACATGTGTCTAGTGGTACATGTGACCGAATCTCCGGTTTTGGTCTTGCGATATGGAGAGATTGGAAATGCGTTGATCTATTCCTTCCTGGATGAAAAACAAATTTGTTGCTACGACGATATTGAAGATCCAGTGGAAAAGACGGCCAAGGTCATAGCGCAATTCCCGCTGGCAGATGGTAACATTGGTATAGAGGTCCGGTCTTGGTTCTTCTCCATTGCAAACTATAAGCGTCTTTCCAAGCGACTGGCTAAGGGCGAGTTGGTAGATACAGCGGGTATTGTAGAGCAGCTCCGAATTGTGAAATCGCCTGCTGAACTAGCTTACATTCGTCAAGCTTGTCGAGCGGTAGATGCGGGAATGGAAGCGGCTGTTCATGCGATTGGAAGAGGAGTGAATGAAGACTGTGTGGCCGCCTCTTTGTACGGAGCCATTGTTTCTCATGGATGCCAGCATTTGGGAATGGAACCTTTCGTGGCCAAGGGATGGAAGTCAGGATTGATGCACAATGTATGGTCTAGTGAGCCCATCCAGGAAGGGGACTGTATTTTGCTGGAGGTTCCAGCAGCCATTAATCGATATCATGGGATTCTGATGAGAACGGTCTATGTGGGAGACCCGCCAACGATGATTCGGGAGTGGTCTGCGATCTGTATTGAGGCATTGAATGAAGCCATTAAGGCGATTCGGCCAGGAGTAACCAGCGGAGAGGTTGATGAAGCATGTCGGGGCGTGATTGAACGAGCAGGTTTATACGAATACTTCCGTAAAAGAACTGGGTATGCTATGGGCTGCGCTTTTGCACCTGACTGGGGCGAAGGACATATTGCTAGTTTGCAAAAAGATGATCCTCTGGTGTTGAAAGAAGGCATGGTGTTCCACGTGCCGCCGGCGATCCGGATGCGGGGCGAATTTGGTGTGGGATTCAGTGAATCGATAATTGTAACTAAAAATGGATGCGAAGTTGTAACGCATTTCCCGAGGAAGTTAATTCTACGGTAAAAATCTATTTAAAAACATGGAGTAATGCATAAAGAATATTTATTTTTTCAATATAGATCAGATCGGTCTGTGAAATCTTTAGGACTTGGTAATGCCTTCTTAGAGGCTATAGTGGGATTTGGCGGCATGCATGATAAATGTGAAAAAATTTTGCTTAGCAAGGAGTTTTTCGCATGGTCCTCAACCGCGCCGTAGATGAAATGGAGCTATGCAATCCTAAAAAAGTGGCTTGGGCCGCTTTTTCGATAACTTGGCCAATGGGGGTTCAAGTGGTTTTCTACCACATCTAAACCGCAAATAAATTAAATAAGGAGAGAAATGAGAATGAAGAGACTAGTTGCATTAATTCTAATTTGTTGTGTGTTATTTTCCTTGTGTGCATGTAATGACGCAGCCAGTAACGAAACTGCCACAAACAACGCGGCGTCGAATACGGAGGATATTGAGGTCATTAAAATTGGTGTGGCTGCGCCGATTTCCGGTGAAAATGCCGCTGGTGGCAAATATCTAACCACATCTGTGAGTCTTTTTGGCGAGAGCAAAAATTATGAAGTTACCAATAAAGCTACCGGCAAGACCTACAAGTTTGAATATGTTATGGAAGATACTGAGGGCAAGCCTGATATTACGGCTAACGTTTACCGGCGGTTAATTGAGGAAGATAAAGTAATGGCTATTATCGGCCCGGATAATAGTGCACCCATGCTTGCTGCTGCGCCTATTGCTCAAGATGCTAAGATCCCTGCTATTAGCACATTTGCTACGAATGAAAAGGTAACTCAGGTTGGCGACTATATTTTCCGTGCGTGTTTCATCGATCCGTTCCAGGGTAAAGTAGCTGCTTATTATGCTTATAATGATTTAGGTGCTCGCAAAGCAGCTTTATTGTTCAATAATGGCGATGACTTCCCTAATGGCCTGTCCAAAGCATTTATTGAGAACTTCGAAGCCTTAGGTGGCGAGATTGTTTGCAATCAGCAGTACACAGGAACTGAAATAAAAGATTATAGTGCCCAGCTCAATGAGATTAAAGCTTCGGATGCCGATGTACTCTTTGTCCCCAACAGCTATGCACAGCTCCCCCTTCAGGCTATACAAATCAAGCAGATGGGTATTGATATTCCCATCGTTGGTGGCGATGGTTGGGATGTTCAGGATGTTGTGACCATTGCTGGAGATGCCCTAGTTGGTATCGAGTATGTATGTGCTTTTTCTTATGAGAGTCAAGAGCCTGCTGCTCAAGAATTCTCAAAAATGTACTTTGAAGCCACTGGTGAGCAAGCTAACTCCAATGTTGCCCTCGCTTGGGAAGCCGCTGCCCTAATGCATATGGCCATTGAGAATGCTGCGGAAGTTTCTCCTCAAGGGATTCGCGATGCTATGGCACAACTTCAAAACGTTGATTTGCCTAGTGGTAAGTTTTCCTTTGATGAAAATAGAAACGGCGTTAAAGCAGCTATCATTCAAACGTATGATGAGGAATTAAATCGTCGTTATGTCACTACAGTTAATCCTGAGTAATCAATAAAAACGAACTAAAGCGGCGAACCCAGGTATTATTTTACCTGGTTTGCCGCTTGCACTTACATATTGTCCGATCAGAGCGAATCCTTTGACGGCGTAATTGAGGTTGAAAATGGAAAATATTCTTCAGTTGATTATTTTTGGGCTAAGAATTGGTGGCGTTTATGCATTGTTAGCCATTGGTTATACCATGGTCTACGGAATTGTCAATATGATCAATATGGTTCATGGTGACTTTCTGATGATTGGTGCCTTCGCAGGGTATTTTATTTTGACCCTAGGAGCAGTGTATATGGGAAATCCCATATTTGTTCTAATGGCACTGTTGGTTGCATGCATCCTCGCGGGCCTTACTAGCGTAGCAGTAGAACGCATTGCTTATCGCCCCTTGCGCAATAAACCAAAAATTTGCTCTCTCATTACTGCAACTGGCGTTTCAATGTTCATTGAAAATCTGTTTCGAGCGCTCCCCTTCATCGGCCCAACTCCCAGAGGTTTCCCTGTTATCATTGAAAGTCAGACAATTCGGCTGGGAAGCGTTGAAACCGATAGTAATTCCCTGATTATGATTGCTGTTACGGTTATATGTTGCATTGTCCTTAGTTACTTTGTCGAGCATACCAAGACGGGTTGGCAAATGCGTGCCGTTAGTATGGACTCTGAGGCCGCATCATTGATGGGAATAAATGTTGACCGAATTATCTCCGTGACCTTCTTTATTGGTGCTTTCCTCGCAGGTATAGGTGGTATTGTTTATACCAGTTTTTTCCCTATGATTGATGTATATATGGGAAGCTGGATCGGTACTAAAGCTTTTATTGCCGCCGTTGCAGGAGGCATCGGGGATATCAAAGGCGCAATGGTAGGCGGATTTTTATTAGGCCTCATTGAGATTTTTGCTACCTCTATTGATTCTCGCTTTGCTTATATGGTCGTTTTTATGATGCTAATCGTGGTACTGGTCTTTAAGCCTGCTGGGCTTCTGGGAAAGACGACAATTGAGAAAGTGTAGGTGGAGGATATGCGATTTCTGAAACTAGACGAAAAGCTTCAAAATCACCAGCTTTTTTATGTTCTATGTTGCGCCGTCGTCTACTTGGTGATTCAATTGCTGGTATGGTTCGGTGTTCTTAACAACTATATAGAGCAGGTCATCATGCTGGCTTGTGTTAATGTGATGGTTACTGTTAGCCTTAATTTGGTTAATGGCTATACTGGCCTGTATTCTCTTGGACAGGCAGGTTTTATGGCGGTTGGGGCTTATGCTTCCGCTACTCTTACGACCCTAGTCTTTAATACTGCCTCATGGCCTACTTATTTGAGCATTCCTTTCTTTTTCCTTTCCTTGTTGATAGGTGGTGCAGCAGCAGCGTTGGTGGGGTATCTTATTGGATTGCCTACCCTGCGTATTAAGGGAGATTATTTAGCTATCGTTACATTAGCAGCAGGAGAAATCATACGCGCTACGCTTAATTTGATTCCGTATACTGGTGCTGCCAGAGGGATGATCAATATTCCTAGATATGCCTCTCTCCCTATTGTTTTTGGTTGGATGTTTCTTTGTATTTTTATTATCCGTAATTACACTCGTTCTGCCTACGGCCGCGCTGCAGTAGCGATACGGGATAATGAGATTGCAGCATCCACTATGGGAATTTCTTTACTTAAATACAAGACACTGTCCTTTGTTATTGCAGCGTTCTTCTCTGGTGTGGCTGGCGGTTTATTTGCCCACATTACTATGTTTATTAACCCGGAACAATTTAAATCCACGAAGTCTACGGACTTTTTGGTATTCCTTTATGCAGGTGGTACAGGCAGTATTAGTGGTTCAATTTTAGGTGCAGGTGTTCTTACCATATTCCAGGAAGTACTGCGAGTACTACAAGATTGGCGTTTGGTTATCTATGCTGCCCTTTTAGTAATCATTATGGTCAAGCGAGAAAACGGTATTTATGGCGGTAAGGAGTTCCGTTTTCTTAGGGTCAATAATTATCTCGTTCATAATAAGGTTCCTGTGGATATACATAACGCCCCAAAAGAAAATCCGCTTTTCCGATGGGTTACGTCTAAAATTCGCGATACAAAGAACTCGAAAGATTGAGAGGTGGGTGAAACATGGCGCTGATGGATATCGAACAAATCTCAATTGAATTTGGCGGCCTGAAAGCGGTTAGCAATTTTAGTTTAGAATTGCATCCAAAAGAACTGGTGGCTATCATTGGCCCCAATGGCGCTGGAAAGACCACAGTGTTCAATATGCTTACGGGCCTCTATAAACCCACCAGTGGCGATATCAAGTTAAACGGGAAAAGTTTGATAGGGTTGCGACCAGATGAGTGGACGAAGGCTGGTATTGCCCGTACATTCCAAAATATTCGGTTGTTTGGTGATACTTCTGTAATTGACAACTTGTTGGTATCCCAAGTATTTCATGCTCGGTATGGCCTTTTTTCAGCCATTGTGCGCAACAAGAAGTTTTATGAGCAGGAACAGGCAATGGCCGATAAGGCAATGGATATGCTCCGGCGCTTTCATTTGGACAAAAAATATTATATGATGGCCTCAAATCTCTCTTATGGTGAGCAACGTCGGTTAGAAATCTGCAGAGCAATGATGACAGAACCTAAAGTATTGCTGCTAGATGAACCATGCGCAGGTATGGTAGAGAGTGAAATGGATGAAGTTTCACAACTCATCCATTTAATCCGGGAAGAATTTGATATCAGTATTATTCTGATTGAGCATCATATGAGTTTTGTTATGAATTTGGCAGAGCGAATCAAAGTGCTCAATTTTGGCGAAACGATCGCCGAAGGTACTCCCGATGAGGTGCGTAAAAATCCCCATGTTATCGAGGCGTATCTGGGAGGAGGTGTGGCCAATGTTGAAGGTGACTGATCTTCATGTGTATTACGGGATGGTTAAAGCGGTTAAAGGTGTTAGTTTTAACGTTAATAAAGGTGAAATTGTAGCGCTCATCGGTGCCAATGGGGCTGGAAAAACTACGATTTTACGCACAATTTCAGGACTGGAATCGATTACCAGTGGTTCTATTGAATTTAAAGGAACAGAGCTAACCAATAAGACCTCTCGAAGTGCTCGGGTAAAAATGGGCATTGCACATGTGCCGGAAGGACGGCGGGTTTTTGCAGGCCTTACTGTAAAGCAAAACTTAGAGCTGGGTGCCATCTTACGAAAAGACAAATCTGGTATTGAGCGAGATTTGGAATATGTTTATGAAAAATTTCCTCGTATTAAAGAACGAGAAAAACAACTGGCAGGTACCCTTAGTGGCGGAGAACAGCAGATGCTGGCTATGGGCCGTGCAATTTTGACTCAAGGAGATTTGATGCTGTTGGATGAGCCTTCAATGGGATTAGCTCCATTGGTGGTGGAAGAGATTTTTAGGATTATTAAGCAACTCAACGAATCGGGGAAAACCATTCTTCTTATTGAGCAAAATGCTAGTATGGCATTAAATATTGCAAACCGGGCCTATGTGCTTGAGACAGGTATAATCACTAAAAGTGGTGATCCGAAAAAGCTCCTTCATGACCCAGATATCATTAAGGCATATTTGGGAGTTTAAAGAAAAAGGCAAATGGTTTGTTGATCGCTTTGTATGGACGATATCTATTATGGTGACGTTAGTATTACCTGCAAACAAAATACACAAATATATTGGGAGGTTATCGATTATAGAAAGATGATGGAATAAGAGCGATGAAAACATAATAACTAAACAGAAAATGTTGATGGGCGCTTTTGTTTACTGGACGCCCATCAGCCAATGCCCCGATAATCATATTAGGGAGGGAATGTTATGCTACCCAACTGGACGGTTTGCGCTATCCAATTTGATACGCAATATCAGAACCAGGAAGAGAATATTCGACGAATGGAAAAAAAAATTCGCGCAGCAGCCAAGAAAAAGCTGGATCTGATCGTTTTGCCTGAACTATGGACCAGCGGGTATTCGGTAGAGATATTTCACAACATCCAAAAGTTTGCGCAAACAGAAAGCGGAGCCTCAGTTAGTATGCTGAAAAAGCTAGCAAAGGAATATGGTGTGTATATAGCAGGAGGGTCCATGGTGGAACAGCGAGGCGATCGATGTTACAATACCTGCTTTTTGATAGATCGGGAAGGAAATGTGGCCGGCCGCTACAGCAAAATACATCTGTATAGCGCCATGGATGAGGATATGGCATTTACCTCGGGTGAGGAGATGCCGGTCTTCCAAACGGATTTTGGAAAGATTGCTATTATGACCTGCTATGACATTCGCTTCGTGGAGCAGTCGCGGACCTATGCCCTCAAAGGCGCCCAAGCCATCGTCGTGGTCTCTAACTGGGCCAAGCCCAAGCTAAACCATTGGCGAGTAATGCTTCAGGCTAGGGCCATTGAGAATCAGCTGGCGGTGGTTGCCTGCAATCGTGTGGGCCAGGCGGCCGGCTGTGTCTACTTCGGGCATTCTATGATTATTGATCCCTGGGGAGAAATCATAGGAGAAGCCGGAGAAGGGGAAGAGATTCTCAAGGGAGTGATAGAAGGAGATAGGTTGCAGGCTGTCCGGCAAATCATTCCTATGTACAAAGACCGGAAAACGCACTGTTATGAAGATGTTTTACTAAAACCGTATGATGGAGAGGTCAATCATGTTTGAAAGTATAGCCAGCTATTGCCAACCTTACCGGGACAAACTAGGGCTGGTGATCCGCCGGATAAGTACTGATGAAGTGCTGATGATTCATGGCGATCGGGTGTTTCCCTCAGCCAGCGTTATTAAGATGGCGGTGCTGTGGGAGTTTTACCGGCGAGTGAGCGAAGGAAGCTTAAAAGAAGAAGAGCTCTTTGTTCTCCAGAACAGCATGAAAGTCGGAAAGACGCCATATGATACGGGTATCCTGCGGGACCTCCATGATGGGATTCAGCTAACTCTAGAGGATTTGGTTACAATGATGATAGTTATTAGCGATGATACTGCTACTAACATTCTTTTGGACTTGCTGGGGATCGATAATATTAACTGCACAATGAGGAAGTTGGGATTGAAGGGAACCAGGGTCCAGCGGCGAATGATGGAGTATGATAAGGTACGGGCAGGCATAGACAATGAAACCACGGCCGCAGACATGGATTTACTATTCCAGAAGATTTTTTCCTGTACCGAGCTTCTCCCTTCCTGCCACGCTAAAATACAGAGCATCCTATATAGACAACGCTATCACGACTCAATTCCCCGGTATTTTTCTGAAGATGTGAAAATAGCCCACAAAACGGGAACCATTTTAGAATTTGGCCTCGAACATGATGTAGGCGTGATTTGCACAAAGGCGGGTAACCCTATTTTGGGAATTTCGGCTTTTAGTCAACACTTGGAAAATGCTACCGTGGTATTGGGTAGAATAGCCAAGCTTGCTTTCGAAGAACTACAAGCAAACCAGGTTTACTAATATGCATTGTTTATACATATGTTGATGCCTTATCTCGTCAATCGATTCAGGCATTGAGCAATCATAGCGCCAAGAATAGAAAAGTCTCAGCGGCAGCGTAAAATGGTTCGCTCGATTGCTTACCCCAAAGGAGAAGGGTGAGTGTTCCTTTGGGGTAATAAGGGCATTGGAGAAAATGATGGAGCCGACTTAGCCATAGAAAAAATGATGCACCTTCCGATTTGATTCCACATAGTGGTATACGTCCTCCGGACGAGTTGAGGTGGAGTTTGATTCCTAACGCAGCACGCTAATCTCCTTTTAAGGGATAGCACAGGTGAAATCCTTGGTAGCGAAAGGCTTCATTGGTGGCTGTTTATTTTCTAATAGACGGATGAATTTATGTTTATCATAAACAGATGAATAATCTGTTTATCTATCCATAGATTCATGAGCTATTTCTAGAAACTTCCCAAGTGCGCGTGTAATGTATTTATTTCGCTTATAATAACAATATAGGCTTTGCCTTGAAATCTCCCCTGGCAATTTATAGTATATCAGTTTATCGGAAGAATATACTCGTCGAACAAGAGAGTCGGTTAAAAATGTGGCGCCCATTCCCGTATTGGCCAGCAGATAGGCAGTAAATTGTTGTTCTACTTGCAAAAGGATTTTTGGCTTGATGTTTTCATTTTGAAAGAGCCGATCAGCTCGCTTTCTTGAATCATTTCCCTGACCAAGTAAAATAAAGACCTCTGAGGCAAACGATTTAATGGGTACGGGCTTACAATCCAGCAAAAGATGGCGACAAGCTATAAT
>OHPB01000277.1_pt1 | contig 39111 bp, 30 predicted proteins | sample 1577621 | NCBI WGS metagenome assembly OHPB01 (sample SAMEA3879577, study PRJEB24766) | human gut metagenome | biome: human-associated habitat; feature: feces | place: USA | collected 1985/1987 | reverse complement strand
CATCATTGACAAAAGCAGGCTTATTGCGTAAGGTTCTTATATCGAACTCACGTTAATACCAATACTTAACGGTTTGGCTAATTCATTTAGTATTGTTGAGCAGTGGGATTCTGCATACATTTATCTTAAGTCTGCAAGAATGCATGAAGACTCGCTTCAATTGGAAAACAATTTGTCGGAAGTCTACCGTCAGGAAAGCCGTGCTGCAATAGACAATTACGAAGCCACTTTGGCACGGCAGCAGGCTGAAGCCAGGTTGCACAGGATAGTGTTGATTCTGATTCTTGCCGTTGTTGTGTTGGTCTGCGGATTTGCATGTTACGGATTCTGGTCGCAACGCCGTAAAGCGCTGGTAAAGAAGCGTATACAGGAATTGGAGAATAAGGAATTAGCCACGCGGTTGAAGAATGAAGAACTGCAGTTCGAGTTGGAAATGGACTCGAAAAACCGGGAGTTGGTTTCAAATTCGTTGATGCTGATAGAGAAAAACCAGATGCTGGACGAATTGCTGCAGCGCATTGACAACGGCGGCGATGCCGGACAAATAGCCAAGCGAACCGTAATGGAACTTAAGAACCAAATACGCGCACATGTAAACGAGGAAGACGAATGGCGGAATTTCCGTACCCACTTTGAACAAGTGCATCCAGGATTCTTCAAAAGGTTGAAGGACTTGTATCCCAACCTGACAGAATATGAGCTGCGTTTGTGCGCCTACATACGTACGGGCATGTATGGTAAACAGATTGCTATGATGCTGTCTGTGCAGCCTGAAAGTATCAAGAAGTCGCGTACAAGGCTACGCAAGAAGTTGCAGCTGAGGCCGGAAGACTCCCTTGAAGACTTTTTGAGGAATATGAAGCCTCTGTCGTAAACATGTATGGCCGCCGCCGGCAATACGCGTGTGTTCGGCAAAACGGCGACCGCCATACATGTTTTTACTTGACATAGCCAACCGCTAATGTCAAAATGTATTTATGAAAATAGTTTCGCTTCTTTCTAAAGAACTATTTTCTCAAAACCTTTCATGTGCTCCATCGTCGTATAATCCGTAACGTCGATGGTGGTCGGCGTGATTGCAACGTATCCGTGGCGCAAAGCCCAGTTGTCCGTGTCTTCGGCGTCAGGTTCGTCGTTGGTGTATTCACCGACAAGCCAGAAGTAGTCGTAACCCCGCGGATGATGTGCGCGAACGACTTCATTGCCCCATGTTCCGTGAGCCATTCGACATACCTTTATGCCGTAGAACTCATTTGCTAAGGGAAAATTGACGTTAAGGCATACGCCTTTAGGCAGTCCGTCGCGTAAAACTCCTGATACAATGCTTCTTACACATTTCCGCAACGGTTCGAAATCGGCATCGTCACGGTAGTCGCAAAGCGAGAACGCCACAGATGGAATATATTTCATGCACCCTTCGCGCACTACTCCCATTGTGCCGGAATAGTGTGAGTTGACAGAGGCGTTGTCGCCGTGGTTTATACCTCCTATCACGATGTCGGGACGTCTTTGCGGACAAAGTTCGCTTAATGCAAGTTTAACGCAGTCGACGGGTGTGCCGTTGCACGACCACATCTCCATCCCCTCGTGTTTGCGGCGCAGTTTCAGACGCAGCGGAGTAGTGGCGGAAAAAGCCGTTGCGAACCCCGACCGGGCGGATTCAGGAGCACATACGAGTATGTCGCCCATGTCGGAAAGCATGTCGATTAACGAGTTGATACCTTTGGCGTGATAGCCGTCGTCGTTGGAAATAAGTATTAACGGTCTCATCATTTTCATTAAAAATCATTTTCTTTCGCCTACAAAAGTACGAAAAAAGGTTTAATTCAACTGTATCTCGCATAAAATATGTATTTTTGCAAAATAATTTTTAGAGGACAAGCAGGCAAGGCACAGGCAAGAGGATTGTTTTGTAATACGGATAGTGCCAATCTTCTTGTTGCTCGTCTGTTCGTAACTTGTCAATTATATTGAAGATGGGAAAAATTATCGCATTAGCAAACCAAAAGGGTGGTGTGGGTAAAACCACGACCACTATCAACTTGGCGGCCTCGCTCGCCACATTAGAGAAAAAGGTTCTGGTAATCGATGCCGACCCGCAGGCCAATGCCTCGAGCGGCCTTGGTGTCAACACGAAAGACATAGACTGTACTTTATACGAATGCATCATCGACAATGCCGACGTGCGCGACGCAGTCTACACGACCGACATTGACGGGCTTGACATAATACCAAGCCACATAGACCTCGTTGGTGCGGAGATTGAGATGCTCAACATCGAGCACAGGGAACAGGTAATAAAGAACCTGCTTGCTCCGATAAAAGACGATTACGACTACATATTGATAGACTGCTCTCCGTCGCTCGGACTGATAACGGTCAACGCTCTGACGGCGGCAAACTCGGTCATCATACCCGTACAATGCGAGTATTTTGCGCTTGAGGGTATCAGCAAGTTGCTGAATACCATCAAGATAATAAAGAGCAAGCTAAACCCGAAACTTGAGATTGAGGGCTTCCTGCTCACAATGTATGACAGCCGTCTTAAACTGGCTAACCAGATATACGACGAGGTAAAACGCCACTTCCAGGAGCTTGTGTTCAAGACCGTCATACAACGTAACGTAAAACTGAGCGAGTCGCCGAGCCACGGTCTGCCCGTAATTTTATACGACGCCGACTCGACAGGAAGCAAGAACCACTTGGCTTTGGCTAAGGAAATTATTAACAAGAACTGATTTTAACCGGATAACTTGTCGATTAAATAAAAAACGAAATGGCAGTAAAGAAAAGATACGGCAACGCCTTGGGACGCGGTCTTGATGCTCTGATATCAACAGACGAGGTGCGCCCGCAGGGCAGTTCGACGATAAACGAGATACCTATCGAGCAGATTGAGGCTAATCCGAACCAGCCTCGAAGGGAATTCGACCCGACTGCTCTTCAGGAACTTGCCAACAGCATACGCGAAATAGGAATAATACAGCCGATAACACTTCGCCAGATTGAAGTCAACAGATTTCAGATTATAGCCGGCGAGCGCAGGTGGCGGGCATCGCAGATGGCGGGCTTGAGGGCAATACCTGCTTATATCAGAACTATAAACGACGAGAACATAATGGAAATGGCGCTCGTCGAGAACATACAGCGTGAAGACCTTAACGCCATAGAGATTGCTTTGGCATACGAACATCTGATGTCGAGCACGGGCATGACGCAGGAAAAAGTGTCGGAACGTGTGGGCAAGAGCCGTACGGCTATTGCCAATTATCTTCGCCTGCTGAAGTTGCCTGCCCAGGTGCAGATGGCTCTTCAGAACAAAGAAATCGACATGGGACATGCGCGTGCGCTGCTTGCGGTCGACAGTCCGTCGTTGCAGGTCAAGTTGTTCAAGGAAATACAGAAGAACGGATATTCGGTTCGCAAGGTTGAGGAAATGGTGCAGAAGCTGAAGAACGGCGAGGACGTCGTTAGCGGCAAGAAGAAGATTGCGTCGAAGCAGCAAATGCCTGAAGAGTTCACAGCCTTGAGACAGAGACTCTCCGACTTCTTCAATACTCCGGTGCAAATGTCGTTGTCGGCAGCAGGCAAGGGCAAAATCAGCATCCCATTCTCAAATGAGAAGGAACTGGAGCAGATAATCAACATGTTCGACAAACTGAAAGACCAGCAATAAGGTTGTGAATAGGATAAAGGGACTTTTTTCCAAAGTGCCAATGTGCATTCTCTTTTGCATGTTCATTGCCGTCTTGATGCCTTCAAACGGGCAGGCTTATACTTATACTGGTATGCCGGTCTGTGCCGTTGGAGACTCGTTGGTGGTGGAAGCCGACAGCAGCGGTGTGCTCGCCAACCTGAACGATTCGATTGATAAAATCGTTACGGCCGTCGATTCGGCCAATCTCGACCGTACGGGCTCGAACGACTCGTTGCTGAAAACAAAGAAGGAAAAGCGTGACTGGGCGACGTGGCGGCCTGATGCAAAGCGGGCGATGTGGCTGGCCATAGTCATTCCGGGAGCCGGACAGATATACAACCGCAAGTTCTGGAAACTGCCGATAGTTTACGGAGGTTTTTTGGGGTGTCTTTATGCAATAAGATGGAACAACCAAATGCTAAAGGATTACTCACAGGCCTATATGGACATAATGGATGATGACCCTAACACGCAGAGCTACAACCAGTTCCTGCATTTAGGCAATGCCATAACGCCGGAGAATAAAGAACGCTACCAAGACCTTTTCAGGCGGCGTAAGGACTTTTACCGCAGGTATCGCGACTTGAGCATATTTTGTTTGATAGGTGTTTACGCTCTGTCTGTAATAGATGCTTATGTTGATGCATCGTTGTCCGAATTTGACATATCAAACGATTTGAGCCTGAGAGTACAACCGGCAGTGATTAATAACGGAATGTCGTCTAATCCGTTGAATTCATCGTCGTTTGGAGTCCAGTGCTTGCTAAATTTCTGATATAAAACACCTTAAGATAGAAACAGAAGATATTGTATACATATTATATTTTATGAAGAAAAGACTTTTTATTGCAATTGCCGCAATGATTCTCGGCGGAAACTGCGTGATGCAGGCGCAAAACGAGAAGGAGGAAATCATTGTGACGGATAATGAAGGGAAGGAAGAAGCTATCGACGTGCCCGAGGCCATGAACTTCGAGGTTGACAGCTTGCTGAATTTATATTATTCAAAGACTTATCTACAGCCAGACAATGATTGTAACCTGAAAGACGAAAACGTAACTTATCCTAAGGATGTTTACATAGAAAGGCTTAAGCGCCTGCCTAATGTGATGGAAATGCCTTACAACGACATTGTCCAGAAATTTATTGACAGGTATACCGGGCGCTTACGCCATTCGGTCAGTTACATGCTCGGCGCGTCTAATTTTTACACGCCGATATTCGAAGAGGCTCTTGAAGCTTACGGCCTTCCGCTCGAACTTAAATATTTGCCGGTTATCGAGTCTGCACTTAATCCGCAGGCAACGTCGCGTGTTGGAGCTGCGGGACTGTGGCAGTTCATGGTAGCGACAGGGAAGCAGTACGGCCTTGAGGTTAACTCGCTTGTGGATGAGCGCCGCGATCCTGTAAAGTCGTCGTATGCAGCGGCACAGTACTTGAGGGATCTTTATAAGATATTCGGCGACTGGAGTCTTGTGATAGCCGCTTACAACTGCGGCCCGGAGAATATCAACAAGGCCATTCACCGTGCAAACGGCGAGGCCGACTATTGGAAGATATATCCCTACCTGCCACGTGAGACGAGAGGTTACGTGCCGGCGTTCATTGCAGCTAATTATGTGATGAACTATTATTGCGAACACAACATCTGTCCTATGAGGACCCAGTTGCCTGCCAAGACCGACACTATAATTGTAAGCAGGGATGTACACCTGAAGCAAATTGCTGAAGTTTGCGGTGTCGACATTGACGAGCTGCGTTCTTTAAATCCGCAATACAGGCGCGATATCGTAAACGGAAGCAATAAGCCTTCTGTAATACGCATGCCGGCCACAATGACAAACACGTTCATTGCCAACGAAGACTCGATTTACAATTACCAGGCCGAGACTCTGTTTACAAGGCGCTCGCTGGTTGAGGTTGACAATTCTTCAAAAGTCAGCAGTTCAAGTAAAAGTTCTTCAAGTAAAAAAAGCTCGTCGCGCAAAAAAAGGACGAGACGCACGAGGTCTAAGAGTGTGACCATCAGGAAGGGTGACACGCTCTCTGAAATAGCTGAAAGGAATAATACCACAGTGTCGAAGCTAAGAAGACTTAACAATATAAAAGGCAACAATATACGTGCCGGAAAGAAAATCAGGGTAAGGTGACGCTTTGCGCCTTACCTTTTACCTTAATCATTATAATACAAATAAAGACACGGTTATGGACGAGCAAAACAATATTGATAAAACAAGGGAAGAAGCCGAGGAGAAACTGGTTAATGACGCGTTCCAGCATTTGCTGGACAGCTATTTGTCGACGCGTCACCGTAAGAAGGTCGATTTGATAACCAAGGCTTTTCATTTTGCCAAGCAGGCGCATAAGGGTGTCCGCCGCCTTTCTGGCGAACCGTACATAATGCACCCTATTGCCGTAGCCCAGATTGCATGTTCTGAGATGGGACTCGGTTCGACAAGTATTAGTGCGGCACTGCTTCACGATGTTGTCGAGGATACCGACTATACGGTTGAAGACATTGCGAATATTTTCGGCCACAAGATAGCACAGATTGTTGACGGACTGACAAAGATTTCGGGTGGAATATTCGGCGAGCAGGCATCAGCGCAGGCAGAGAATTTCAAGAAATTGCTTCTTACGATGAGCGATGACATTAGGGTTATCCTTATCAAGATATGCGACCGCCTGCACAACATGCGCACACTGGAAAGCCAGCCTGCCAACAAACAGTATAAGATTGCCGGCGAGACTCTATATATTTATGCTCCTCTTGCCAACAGGCTTGGCCTTAATAAGATCAAGACCGAGCTTGAGAATCTTAGCTTCAAGTTCGAGCATCCCGAGGAATACAAGAGCATACAGGAGCAGCTTGCAGACACACAGGCTTCGCGTGAAACCCTTTTTGCCGACTTTACGGCACCCATACGCGAGGCTCTTGATAAAATGGGACTTGAGTATGAAATCAAGGCACGTGTTAAGAGTCCTTATTCCATTTGGAACAAGATGCAGAACAAGCACGTTACCTTTGACCAGATTTATGACATTCTTGCCGTCAGGATTATCTTCAAGCCGAAGAAGCGTGAAGAGGAAGTTAACGAATGCTTCAACATTTATGTTGCGATAAGCCAGATATACAAGTCGCATCCCGACCGCCTGCGTGACTGGGTTAACCATCCAAAGGTCAACGGCTACCAGGCTTTACATGTAACGCTTATGAGCAAGCAGGGTCGTTGGATAGAGGTTCAGATACGTTCGGACCGCATGGACGAAGTGGCCGAACAGGGTTTTGCCGCCCATTGGAAGTACAAGGAAGGCGAGGAGATAAACGAGGACGAGGGCGAACTGAACAACTGGTTGCGCACCATCAAGGAAATACTTGACGATCCGCAGCCCGATGCAATGGATTTCCTTGATGCTATAAAGTTGAATCTGTTTGCTTCCGAGATATTCGTCTTTACTCCAAAAGGCGAGATTAAGACAATGCCGGCAGGTTGTACCGCACTTGATTTCGCTTTCCAGATACACACTTTCCTCGGTAGCCATTGTATAGGAGCGAAGGTCAACCACAAGCTTGTACCTTTAAGCCATAGGTTGCAGAGCGGCGACCAGGTCGAGATTCTAACATCTAACTCCCAGCATGTGCAGCCCTCATGGATTAATTTTGCCTCGACGGCCAAGGCTAAAGCGAAAATACAGGCCATATTGCGGCGCGAGGCCAAGGAGACCCAGAAGAAGGGTGAGGAGATACTTGCGGCTTTCCTTAAAAAATATTCGCTGGAGCCTAATTCGTCGATAATAGATAAGCTTTGCGATTTCCACGAGGTGCAGAAGCCCGAGACCTTGTTCAAGAACCTTGGTGACAAAACCATAATCCTCGGCGACAAGGATATTGACGAGATTACCGGCAAGAAGAAGCAGAACAAGGCGGCTGCCTGGCGCAAGTTCGTCCCGTTTGTTGGCAAGGACAGGAAAAAGGGTCATGAGCAGAAGAAGCCTGACTATTATATAGTAAAGGAAGGTTTCAACAGGAAGAAGCCCATTTACATCACAGACGAGAATATCAGCCAGTTTATTTTCCCGAGATGCTGCCACCCCATACCCGGCGACGACGCGCTCGGTTTCATCGACGGCAAGAACCATATCGAGATACACAAACGCACATGTCCCGTGGCTGCGAAGTTGAAGGCCGGATTCGGCAACCGCATACTCGACGCCAAGTGGGATATGCACAGGCGGCTGTTCTTTGACGCGACCATCGAGATAAAGGGTACTGACCGCATAGGCATACTTAACGAGGTTACGCAAGTCCTCTCTGAGGAATTGAACGTCAACATACATAAGATTGTCGTTTCATGCGAGGAAGGAATATTCGACGGAACGCTTGAACTGCGCATCCACGACCGCGACGATGTTAAGAACATTATGGGCAAACTGAAGAATATCGAGGGCCTGCAAGAGATTATACAGGTTGTCTGATTTTACAAGGATACATAAGAGTAATAAGATATTAAGATTAACATGAAGAAGATTTTTATCACGATTCTGGTTGCCGTATGCGCCATTGCGGCCTCAAAGGCGGCAAATCCTTACGATAATCCTGATACGCTCGTGGTGTCAAGGGACGGCACCGGGCAGTTCCGTACGATAGGCGAAGCCGTTGAAGTGTGCCGCGCCTTTATGGAGTACCACAAGGTTATATACGTTAAGAACGGTGTTTACAAGGAAAAGATTGTCATACCGTCGTGGCTTACTAACATCGAGATTTGCGGCGAGAGCGTGGAGAATACCATAATAACATACGACGACCACGCCAACATCCGCCTTGTCGGGACCAACCAGCCCATGGGCACTTTCCGCACGTACACGGTGAAGGTTGAGGGTACAGACATAACCTTCAAGAACATTACGATAGAGAACAATGCCGCACGCCTTGGCCAGGCGGTGGCACTGCACACCGAGGGCGACCGCCTCGTGTTCGTGAATTGCCGCCTGCTGGGTAACCAGGACACCATCTATACGGGCACTCCCGGCACGCGTGTTTATTTCAAGGACTGTTATATAGAAGGTACAACCGACTTTATCTTCGGCCCTTCGACTGCATGGTTCGAGAATTGCGCCATACACAGTAAGCAGGATTCGTACGTTACGGCCGCATCCACGCCGAATGACGTAGTTTACGGTTACGTGTTCAATAACTGCCGCCTGACGGCTGCCGAAGGTGTAACTAAAGTTTACCTCGGCCGTCCATGGCGTCCGTATGCTTACACACTGTTCATGAACTGTGAACTCGGCGCGCATATCGTGCCTGCCGGATGGCACAACTGGGGCAAGACGTCAAACGAGCAGACAGCACGCTATCTTGAGTATAATAATAAGGGAGCAGGCGCCAATACAGCCAAAAGGGCCGCGTGGAGCAAGCAGCTCACAAAGAAAGAGGCTGCACAGGTTACGCTTGAAAACGTTTTCAAGACATCTTCAAACTGGATTCCTGCCGTAAAGTAAGGCGGATATGAAGTAAAAACCGGCGGACAGTAACCACGTCACTCGTTACTGTCCGCCGGTTTGTTTTATGTATTTCCAACTTTCTATTCCAGATAGTCAAGGTGCTTTTTTATCTCTTTCAGCTCGTCGCGCACCTTGATTAGGCTTTCTATCAGGCGTGCGTTGTCGTCGGCTCCCTGCTTGTTTTCGCGCAGCATCTTGCGTGCGGCGGCCAGTTTGAAGCCGCGCACCTTGACTAGGTTGTACACGACCTTCACCTTTTCTATGTCAGCCTCGGTGTACTGGCGCACGTTGTTGCCCGTGGTTTTAGGCTTGAGCGACGGTATTTCCTTCTCCCAGAAACGCAGCATGCTTTCCGATACTCCGAGCATCTCGGCCACTTCCTTTATCGAGTAATACAGTTTCAGGTTCTTTTCCGTGTTAAGTGCCATATCAGTTTGATTTATTCCAGACAGTCATAAGCATGGCAAAGATACGATTTTTTATTTAATAAATCAAGATAAAGACGAAAAGTAAGCAAATTAGAGGATTATGCGGGATAAGTCCGGTCTGGCGTAATCACATTGCTGTGCCTGCCCGTCATGCCGGCGGTGGCGTGCCGATGTTTGCCGTTGAGGCATGCCGGCGTTTGTAAAAGGTGACCTTTCAGGGTTCAATAGATAACCTTTCGTGCCGCAAAAGATAACCTTTTAGGGCACGAAAGGCCATGTTTTACAACCTGTACTGTTGTAAGCCTGCAACAGCTTGATTGCCAGTAAGATAGTGTGTGGACGGCAGACGCGGCTGTGGTACCTTATTTCAGCATTATCATTCTTCTGAGTATAAGGTTCTTGTATGTCTTGCACATGTCTTCGGGCAGGAACGAACGGTCTATGAGTTCAAACCATTTGGGCAGTGTGCGGCTGAAGCGTCGCTCTATGTTGTCAATCACTTTCTCGTCAACGCCTGATGCCGTCATTGATTTAATGAAGTCTGCCTTGCGCAGCTTGCGCTTCTTGCCGTTCAGCGTCAGTGCCAGTTCTTCGGTGTCTTCGGGCATGGCGATTGCCGTTGAGAGCATGTCGTAGGCAGGCGTCAGCGTATATCCGCCGTGCATGGGGTTGTATAGAGAGAAGTTTTTCAGGTGCATGTCGGCGTTGCCTGTTATCCATGAGAAAACCACGACCTCCCAGAAGTTGACTACGTCGAGCTGCGGAGCCGACGAATATTTGCGTATTGCCTTGGCTATCTGCTCGTAAGAGCCTTTATACTTGTATTCGGTAAGCCTTTCTGTAAGCTGGCACATGTCTTCCATGGGCACTTTGCCGCCGTCGGCGGTACGGTCTACGCGGCGCGTTATGTAGCATAGCTCGCCGTCACGGAAGCGTATCAGGCTGTGCGGCACCACGCTTATCTTGGCAGCCTCCGCCATGTGCATCGTCAGGTCTTCAAGCTCAGGCAGGGCGCGGTATGTGTTGGTCTGTGGTTTAAGTATGAACCGTCCCCACAGCCCTACGATGGTGAAGCGGTCGGGCTCGTTGCGCCCTCCGCGGTCTATGTCGAGCGAGAGCTTGGCCTGTACGCCTGTCAGCGTTGTCTGGCTGCGTACCACCTTGCGTGCCAGGTCGCCGAGCTGGGCGCGCACGTAGGGCAGTGAGGGGGCGTTGCGCACGCCGAAGAATTTGCGCGCACATGCCGGGTGGAAGTCTTTTTGCCCTTCGGCCAGGTCTTTATAGCAGAATAAGCATTTCATGTGGAATAAGGGTTTAAGGTTATGAAAGTGGTTGTCGTTACGGGCGTATAATGGCGTACATGCCGCTTACCCCTCGACATTTTCGGGATAGGGCACCACGCTTACCGCACCGATGCAGTCCTTGCAGCAGGCCAGGAGCAGCGACATGCGGTCGCGCTGGTTTATTTTCCAGCTTTTCTCGGCTATGTCGAGCAGCCAGCCTTCAGGTATAAGGCCGTCGAAGAAGGGGAAGAGCACGGTGTCATGGTAGGGCTCGCGGCTTAGCGGAAGCGTAAGGCTTACGGCTTCGGCATGATCAGACTCGAGAAACTCGCCGTCGTATTCGAACGTAAATCCGTTTTCGTCTTCGGTCAGTATTCCGGCAAGGTTGTCGTGAAGGTAAACTAATGCTCGTTTCATGGCTGGCAGTTTTATTTTGTTTTTTTGTGGTGCTTGTGGCAGGCTGCGTGCGCCTGTTATTCATCTGGCTACTTTTTTACCGCCCCTACGTGTCTGCCGAACAGGCTCAACACTTGGTTTATCTTGTCCATGCGCAGGGTTTGTTTCCCTTGCTCCAGGTCGCGGACGAAACGTAAGCCAACCCCTGACTTGTCGGCCAGGTCTATTTGTGTAAGGTTGAACTTCTTTCTCATCTCCTTTACGAAGTTCGCCAATTCCAAGTCCGGTGTATCCATTGTTCTATGATTCTATGCGTACAAGTAACAGCCGTAGCCGCCCTTGCCGGATGACTGTTGTTTAACTGCCTGGCGTAAACTTATAATTAGTATGCCCGCAGTTATTTTAAGGGTGGATTATTGCGAATTGTTAAATAAGGATTGCAAATGAATTATACCCTTTCGGGTACAAATATAATAAATTAATATAATATTTATACCTTTTCGGGTATAATTTTATAAATAATATTTTGTGCTATACCCGATAGGGTATATTTACTATGAAATAACGGATGGAAATATTAATCTTTACTCGTTAAAATAAAGTTAACGAGTAAAGATAAACTACAGCTGCCGGCATTGCCATTAGCGACGAGTCGAAACGGTCGAGCATGCCACCGTGTCCGGGCAATATGTTGCCGCTGTCCTTTATGCCAAGCGTGCGCTTGAAAAGCGACTCGACAAGGTCGCCCCATGTGCCGAACATTACGACAACGAGTCCAAGCCCCATCCACTGTAATACGGTGAGCCCGGTTTGCGAGTCGAGTCCGTTCTCGTATTGTCCGATGCCGAAAGCCACGGCAAGCACTATTATGGCTCCGCCTATCGAGCCTTCCCAGCTCTTACCCGGCGAGATGCGGGGAAACAGCTTGTGCTTGCCAAGCAGCGACCCTGCGCAATAAGCGCCGGTATCGTTGGCCCAAAGGAAGACGAACACGCACAACGGAACCAGATTGTTGAAGGCGATGTTACCGTCGGCTGTGGCGTTGAATGCCAGAACGTTGATGGTTGAGAAGGGCAGGGCGATATACATCTGTCCGAGCATGGTGTATGCCCAGTCGTTTATCGCATTTTCAGTTTTGGCGTAAAGCTCGCTTATGAAGAGGTAGACTACCGTAAGCAGGTATGGGATGAACACTGCAGCCGTAGGCACGATACCGCTGCAGAAACCTCCGACGGCGAGGAAGAAGTAGACTCCGGCTATGGTGCTGATAAGGCGGTTCACCTGTACGCCTTTTACGTTGTTGACGAGTCCGCAGTATTCCCAGATGCTGAGCCCTGTTATGAGGGCAAACAGGAATTCCATTGCAAACGGCTTCATGAAGCATACCACTATGGCTGCCACGAAGAATATGCCTGTAATGCTTCTGACAATAAGGTTTTTCATAATTGTTTGTGTTTTGGGTATTCAGGTATGTTATATAAGTTAAAGCCAAATGCCTTGTCTCCTTATTCTTACAAGGCAATGGCTTTAACTGGTCCAAGTGGTTGTTAATAGTCTTACTTGTTTTCTTCTACTATTTCGTCGCCTGCGTTTACTCCGGCTTTGCCGGCATCGCTGTCGGTTGCGGCAGATGCTTCGGCTTCGCTGTCATTTACGGCCTTGCCGTTGTTCTCGCTTTCCATTATTTCCTGTGAGCGGCTTACCCACGGGCGTTTGCCGAAAATCTTTTCCACGTCCTCGGCGAAGATAACCTCACGTTCGAGCAGCAGTTCGGCCAGCTTGTTGTGTCCCTCCTTGTGCTGTGTCAGCAGGTCTTTGGCCCTGACGTATTGTTCGTTGATCATTTTCAGCACCTCGTCGTCCATGATTTTCGCCGTTGTTTCAGAGTACGGTTTCTGGAAGTTGTACTCGTTGTTGTTGTAATAACAGATGTTGGGCAACTTCTCACTCATTCCGGCGTAGGCAATCATGCCGTAAGCGCTTTTCGTTACACGCTCAAGGTCGTTCATCGCACCTGTTGAAATGTGTCCGGTGAAAAGCTCCTCTGCGGCGCGTCCGCCAAGCGTGGCGCACATTTCGTCGAGCATTTCCTCCTTTGTTGTTATCTGCCTTTCCTCGGGCATGTACCATGCAGCTCCGAGAGCACGTCCGCGCGGTACTATCGACACCTTGACAAGCGGGTTGGCATGTTCGAGGAACCATGATATGGTTGCGTGTCCGGCCTCGTGCAGGGCTATCGTGCGGCGCTCGCCTTCGGTCATCACTTTAGTCTTCTTCTCCAGTCCACCGATGATTCTGTCAACGGCGTCGAGGAAGTCTTGTTTGCCCACGTACGACTTGTCGTGGCGTGCGGCTATCAGTGCAGCCTCGTTGCACACGTTGGCAATGTCGGCCCCTGAGAATCCCGGGGTTTGGCGCGCAAGCATGTCAACGTCGACAGTTTCGTCAATCTTCACCGGTCTCAGGTGTACTTCAAAAATTTCCTTGCGCTCGTTAAGGTCGGGCAGGTCGACATTTATCTGCCTGTCAAAGCGTCCTGCGCGCAACAAGGCCGAGTCGAGCATGTCTGCACGGTTTGTGGCTGCCAGTATGATTACGCCGCTGTTTGTGCCGAAGCCGTCCATCTCGGTAAGCAGGGCGTTGAGCGTATTTTCGCGTTCGTCGTTGCCTCCCATCGAGGGATTCTTGCTGCGGGCGCGGCCTATGGCGTCAATCTCGTCGATGAATATGATGCACGGTGACTTTTCCTTAGCCTGTCGGAACAGGTCGCGCACGCGGCTTGCACCTACGCCGACGAACATCTCAACGAAGTCCGAGCCGCTCATGGAGAAGAACGGAACGCCGGCTTCGCCTGCAACAGCCTTGGCAAGCAGGGTCTTACCAGTTCCCGGAGGACCTACAAGCAATGCTCCCTTGGGTATCTTGCCGCCCAGGTCGGTGTATTTTTTCGGGTTTTTCAGGAATTCAACAATCTCCTGCACCTCTTGTTTTGCACCTTCTTGTCCAGCTACATCCTTGAATGTTATGTTGATTTCGGCACCTTTCTCGTACATCTTGGCTTTGCTCTTGCCGACGTTGAACACTCCGCCGGCTCCACCTCCGCCTCCGCTCATGCGGCGCATGAGGTATATCCAGAGGAAGAACAGCAGCAATATGGGGCCGAAGCTCAACAGGATGTTGAACAAGTCGTTGCCTTGCTTGTTCTCGTAGTTAAGTTCGCCTTTGAATTTTCCGGCTTTCTTCTCTGCCTCGATAAAGGTCTCTACCTTGTCCACGCTGCCGAATTCAGTCGTCACATACGGATTGTTGCCCGTGTTCTTGCTTCCTTGCTTGAACACGTCGCGTATGTTTTTGGGATTGACATACATCTTCAGCGTACTCTCGTCCTTGTTTATTATTATCTTGGAAGCATAACCCTTGTTGACGAAAGTCTTGAACTCGTCGTATGAAATCTTCTTGCTTGCACTTCCTACGGAGTCGCCTCCCAGCAGGTACATTGCGATAAGGCCGAACAGCACGAGCATGTAAATCCAGCTCATGCTGAATTTTGGCCTTTTGTTGTTTTTATCTTGTTCCATAATAAATCTTGGTTTTAAGCTGTAATGTGCATTACGGCCTTTTCTGTCGTGTATTTGTTAAGATGCTCAGTCGATGTCGCGCAGTTTGGTTAGTTTTGCATCTTCCCACAGATTTTCCAAATTATAGTATTCCCTGTCTTCAGGTAAGAATATGTGGACCATCACGTCCGTATAGTCCATGGCCACCCAATGTGAATGGCCTAAACCTACCACGTGCACAGGTTTTTCGCCTGTATCAATCCTTGTAGTTTCTTCTACTGAGTCGGTGATTGCTTCGACTTGCGACGGGGAGTTGCCTTGGCAAATGATAAAATAATGGCAAATAGTGCCCTCTATACCGCTCAAGTCGGCTATGACTATGTTAGAGCCTTTTTTTTCTTGAATACCTTTTGTTATTGTCTCGACTAATTTTTTTACTTGTTCCATTAAAAAGATGAAGTGTTGTTAATGTAAAAATCTTGACTCATGCAGGACTCGTGTAATGCTTTGATTACTTGCTTGCTGTATGCGTCGTTTCTTATGCAAAGGTACATTGATTTATTGTAAAACAATGATAAAGGCCGGTTATTTTGAGTTTTTTTAGAAAAAAGTTGGGAAAAATGTTGTCAGTTAAAAAAAAATGCGTACCTTTGCACTCGCAAAACAGAAATAAAGACTTTCTGATTAAGCAGAACATTGGGATATGGTGTAATGGTAACACTACAGATTCTGGTCCTGTCATTCCTGGTTCGAATCCGGGTATCCCAACTTACTAAAGAGTTATCTTAAAACTAAGATAACTCTTTATTTATTTTGTTTGCTGTATCACTGTGCCCTTCTTGCAAGTGATAATCATTGGATTAATGTGTTACATTTGGTTAATGTGATTGTTTTAAATGTCATATTTTATGGTATTTAATATTTTTACGCGTTCGGTTTTCCGTTTGATTGCGGTTTATTGTTTGATGTCTCGTGTAAGACTTTCAGTTCGGTGCGCCTCATGCCTAATCCTAATTAAGGTGAAATTGAAGAGGGGGATATGTACCGCGACGTTACGGGCATTTATTACAGTGGCGACGGAGAGGTGGAAGTGACAAGCTTCGAGCTGAGAAACCTCGACTGATTTCGTCTTGTCGTGTATGTTCTAAAGTAAAAAATAAAGCATAATCTTAAACTGTCAAATCAATAATATGAAACGACTTGTTTTCTTTTTGTTGTCAATATTCGTCGCATCAGGACTTCGCGCAGCCGACAAGGTCGCGCGTTGGGGACGCTATGAGGTAAGCATCAAGGCCGACGTCAAGGGCAATCCGTTTGACGTGGAGCTGTCTGCCGTGTTCACGGGGCCTGACACTACGTTCACTGTGCGCGGTTTTTACGATGGCCGTGGTGTATTCAAAGTGAGGTTCATGCCATGCAAGACCGGTAAATGGTCGTATGTTACGCATTCAAAGGTGTCAGCGCTCGACGGGCGTAAGGGCGGTTTCGAGTGCGTACCTGCTGGCGAAGGCAACCACGGTCCCGTGGCAACCGACGGTGCATATGGCTTCAAGTATGGTGACGGAAAGCGCTATTATCCCGTAGGTACGACGTCGTACGACTGGATGCACGCCGTCGGCGACTATCCGCAGCGCACGCTCCGCTCGCTCGAAAAGGCTGGTTTCAACAAGATAAGGATGCTGCTCATGGTGCAGAACTTCGACTTCGGTTATCCCGAACCGTCGCTTTATCCGTTCGAGTTGAAAGGCAAGGGCCGGGACAAGGACGGCAAGACAGTGTTCGAGTGGGACTACACACGCTTCAACCCCGAATATTTCGCCCACGTGGAGCGCTGCATCGACAGTCTGGCGGCTATTGGCGTTGAGGCCGATGTAGTGCTGTTCCACCCTTACGACGACGGCCGTTGGAATTTCGACAAGATGCCCATGGACGTCAACCTGCGTTACGTCGAGTACGTGGTGGCGCGTCTCGGGGCATTCCGTAACGTTTGGTGGTCTCTGGCTAACGAGTACGACTTCCTCCGCCATTTGGAAATAGCAGACTGGGACAAGATTACGCGTGCCGTTGTCGACAACGACCCGTACTCGCACCTATGCTCAATCCACAGCTATACGGCGAAGTATTACAAGTATTGGATGCCTGAATACACCCACGCAAGCATACAGGACCAGGCACCGGTGGAGGGCTTCGGCCGCGCCGCCACGGTCAGGAACATTTACAAGAAGCCTGTAATATTCGACGAAGTGTGCTACGAGGGCAACATGGACAACCGCTGGGGCAGCCTTAGCGGCCAGGAGCTGCTCTACCGCATGTGGCAGGGCTTGATGGCCGGTACTTACGTTACGCACGGCGAATGCTACATGGACGGGCCTACCGACTACTCGCGCGACTTCCTCGCGGTAGGCGGCGAGTTCCAGGGCGAGTCGTGGAAACGTATAAAATTCATGCGTGGAATCCTCGAAGCCATGCCCGGTCCGTTGCAGCTTTGCGACAGCAGCTGGGATCCTTACACGTCGTCGGCGGGCGAGAATCATTATATGGTCTATCTTGGAAAGGAAATATCGCACGAGTGGACGTTTGACCTGCCTGTGAAAAACGCCATGTACCCGAGGCTGAAAGAGGGTGTGCGCTTCAAGGTTGAGATAATAGACACGTGGAACATGACCATAACCGAAGTGCCGGCGGTATTCGAGACAACGGCTCCTGTGCGCGACCGTGTGTACGACAAGAACCATGGCAAGGTGGTGTTGCCCGACACTCCGTACCTGTTGTTAAGGATAACCGGTGTTGAATGACGTTTAGTCATGAAAAGGCTGTAAACATGCCTTGTTGCAAAAGGTTACCTTTTATCCCATGAAAGGTAACCTTTTACATGCTAAAAGGCGGCATTTCGCATTGCGAAATGCCGCCTTTTGTATTTCATCCGTTTTCTGCCCGTTTTCATACACTAAACAGGGTGGCCGGTCGTTAGGTACGGTTGGATTATTTATTCGCTGTCATGCCGGTTGCCACATGGCTGTTAGCGGTCTCTTGTTAGATTAAAATCCGCTTGTTGTGCGTGGCCGCATGGCAGATGGGGATATTGTTGTTACTGCCGGACTTACTTGCATTTCTTGTACCATTCGAGCAGAGTACCTCTTGGCACACCGTTCCTTACAGCCTCGTCGAGCGCATTTTTTGCATCCTTCTTCCTGTTTAGAAGAATCAGGATTTCGACTTTTGACACGAATAGGTCGCTGTTTTTAGGGTCTCTTTTTATTGCTTCGTCCAGGTCGTACAGTGCAGCGTCGTAGGCTTTCATGTTTTTCTCTATTTCCGCCCTTGCTTCGTAGACTATGCTGCTGTCCGGATACAGCTCGATAAGTGTGCTTGTTTCATTGAGTGCGTCGATGTTGCGGTCCAGCTTCGTGTATGTATAAGCGAGCCCCAGGCGTGCCTCCATGTTGCGTGGCGACATGCTTACGAATCTCTCGTAGTCGTTCTTTGCAAGCTCATGCCGGCGCAGGTTGTTGTTGGCGTATGCCCTGTAATACAGGGCCGACAGGTTGTTCTTGTCTTTTGTCAGTATGTCGTTGCATGTCCTTATGGCGTCTTCCCATTCGAGCAGTTGCAGGTTGACAGCTGCTTTGCCGAGTTGCAGCTCCAGCGAGTCGGGGTATAGCGCGGTCTGGCGGTTAAGGGTCTTGAGCGAATCGCGCCATTGTGTGAACGTCTGCGCACATGTCAATGTGGTTGATAGGAGAAGGAATGAGAATAAAATAAGATGCCTCATTTTTCAGTGAAGTGTGGTTATAAATAAAAAGTTAAGGATTAAGAAAAATATTCATACGGCAATGAACCGGTACATTTTCTTAATCCTTAACTCATGATAATTAATTCCTGATTGACTTAGCCGTTGTTCTCGGCATCGATAGCCTTGATTTTCTCGTGTACGAGATTCAGTTCGTCTTTCAGCTTCTGCACCTTGCGGTTCATCTCGTCTATGAGCGAGTTGCCTTTTTTGCTTGAGGCGTTGAGGAAACCGATGTTGTTCTCGTATGTCTGGATCTCCTGCTTTAGCGACTCATAACGGCGCATCATCCGGGCGCGTTCGTTGTCAAGTGCATCCACACCCTTTTCAGCTACGTTCTTCAGGTTATTCCTGAACTTGTCCAAGCGGCGGCGTGCTGTCGAGATGTTAAGCTCCTTATAGAGTTTGTCGAGTATGTCGTGATACTCTTTGTAGAGCTTGTCTTTTTCCTTGAAAGGCACGTGCCCGATTGCATTATACTCGTCAACGAGGTTGCGTACTTTCTCCTGGATATTGTCTTCAGTACCTTCAGCCAGGGCCTTGAGCTTTTCGATGATGCTTCGCTTGTTTTCAAGGTTAGCTCGTTCCTCGTTGCGTGTGCCGGCGTTTGCGCTGTTGCGTGCGTCGAAGAAGTGGTTGCAAGCGGTGAGGAAATCGTTCCAAAGTTTATCGCCGAGCTTTTTCGGTACCATGCCGATAGTCTTCCATTCTTTCTGCAGGGCTATCAGTTTGTCGCTGGTCGACTTCCAGTCGGTACTGTCTTGCAGAGCCTGTGCCTGCTCTACGAGTGCTTTCTTCTTCTCCGCGTTTTCAGAGAACTGCTGCTTCATGTTCTTGAAATATTCGGCCTTTTTGCCGAAGAATTCGTCGCAGGCGGCACGGAAGCGCTCGAATATCTTAACATTCATCTTCTGCGGGGCGAAGCCTATGGTCTTCCATTCGGCCTGGATGGCTATGATTTCCTTGGTCTTCTTATCCCATTCTGATGCGTTCTTAATGTCAGTTTTTGCAATTTCCTCCACCTTTTCGCATAAAGCAGTCTTGCTGGCAAGGTTGTCTTCCTCTTTTGAACGCAGTTCCTCGAAATGCTGTTGGTGGCGTTTGTTTATTACGGTTGACGCAGCCTTGAAGCGTGCCCATATTTCTTCGCGCAACTCTTTTGCCACAGGACCTGTCTCGCGGTACTCCTGATGCAGTTTCTGAAGTTGGTGGAATGCACTTATAACATCGCTTTCCTCTGACAATTTTTCTGCGGCTTCGCAGAGACGTACCTTTATTTCAAGGTTCTTTTTAAAGTCGTATTCGCGTGCCTCGCTGTTCAGTTTCAGCAAGTCGTAATACTGTTCTACGTAAAGCTGGTAGTTGCGCCACAGTTCATTAGCCTTCTCGGCAGGGACAAGCTTTATTTCTTTCCATTCCTGCTGTAGCTTCTTGAACTCCTGGTATGACTTGTTCGCCTCGTCGGGCGATGTTATCATGGCCTTTATTTTCTCAATAATGTCGAGCTTCTTCTTCAGGTTTGTTTGTTTTTCCTGTTCTTGTTCCAAGAATATTTTGGCTCGTTTTTCTTTTATTATGCTCATTTCGGCCTTGAATTCCTCTTCATCTGCATCAGGCAGCACCTTGTAGCTTTCAGGGTCGCCGCCGGCTTCGATGTAAGCCTTCATCTCAGCTTCCCTTTCGGCAAAGTGCAATTTGTAAAAAGCAGTTTTGAGGTAGTCAATCTCGTCTTTCTTTGGAGAGTCATCGTTGTGCGCAATCTCCTTCATTCTTTCGATTACCTCTTTTTTGCTTTTATAAACTTTCCTTTGTTCTGACGAATCGGATTCAACAGGAGAAATTTCTTCTGTCTCACTTACCAGGGCTGTGTTTTCGTCTCCCTGATTGCTGTTTGCAGCCTGTGCGGCGTTCTGCATTTCTTCCGTCATTTCTTGACCGAGAGTGTTTTCTTGAGGGTCCATCATGTCATTCTTTATTAGTAGGCAAGTTTTTCAGTTTTCAAGTCTGTCAGCTGCAAATATTGCCATTACACTAAATTATGTGTCGATATGGCTTTATTTGTCAGCTTATGCCTTGTCTGCTTGTCACATGTTTCTTGTGTCTTGTTACTTATTATTGTTTGCAAACTTAATTAAAAATATTGTATTTCAGCAAACAAAATTAGGAAATTTTCTATTTTTCATTCTAAATGAGCCGTTTATGGCGGAAAATCCACCATGAAATACCTGAAATTAACGCAGATACGACTATCGCGATAAGAAAACCGAACTTATTGCCTTCCATACCGTTGGTAAGGTTCATTCCAAATATGCTGGCAATCAACGTCGGGAACATCAGTATGATGGATACTGACGTAAGTGTACGCATCACTGTATTCATGTTGTTGTTGATGATGCTCGAATAAGTGTCCATCGTTGATTCCAGGATGTCCGAGTATATGTTGGTGGTTTCGCGCGCCTGGCTCATCTCGATGTTTACGTCTTCGATGAGGTCGGCGTCGAGTTCGTCCACTTGCAGCTTGAATTTCAGCTTGGCCAGCAGGTTTTCATTGCCACGGATTGATGTAATGAAGTAAGTCAGCGAGTCTTGCAGGCGCGACAGGCCGATAAGCGACTCGTTGTTCACTTCACGGTCAAGATTGCGTTTGGCCTTTTCAATAAGACTGTTTATTTGCTTCAGCCGTTTCAGGTACCATACGGCTGAAGACAGGAACAGGCGGAAAATCATATCCACGTAGTCTGTGAATCCTTCGCCACGCTTCTGCTGGTAGCTTACGAAGTCAATCATCATGTTTGTTTCGTGGAAGCAGACGGTTATGGTTACGTCGCGTTTGTGGATTATGCCGAGGGGGACGGTTGTATACGGCGTACGTGAACGTATCTCCTTGACAAACGGGATACGCAGGATTATGAGCATCCAACCGTCATCGTATTCGTAACGGGCGCGCTCGTCGTTATCGCTGATGTCTGATAGGAAATAGTCGGGAATCTTGAATTCTTCTTCCAGAAGCCGCTGGTCGTCTTCAGTCGGGCATGTCACTTGTATCCAGCAGTTCGGCTCCCATTGGCCAATCTGCTTAAGTCCATTGTTGGTATTCCAGTATGTTCTCATTTGCAAATCCTCCAAAAAATGTTTAACTAAGTGGGGAAGATTTACTTAAGAGCATACTTCCTCACGTTACAAGCACATTTTTTCCGCGTGATAATCGTCCATAAAAGTTTTAATTTTCCGTTTTGCGCTGCAAAGATAGTGCAAGTCGGTTGAAAAACAAAATAAAACTGTTGAAAAGAGTTTTAATTTTGTATTTCCAGATGTGTTTTTATTAGGTTTGACTGATTGGAAAAACTGAAAACAGCCAGGCCATCATCCTAAGAAGTGCCGTAAGCATTACTTCTTGTGGATGATGGCCTGTTGATATGCCCTATCCGGCTGGACGTAAGGGCGGTGGTTGGTTATTCGGGCATGATTGCCACTGATATCGGTGCGTAGTCGGAAGGTGAGAACCTGCGCATGTCTTTAGACGCAGTTTCCGTGCCGCGGAAAGTTTCCGTTCCTCCGAAGTTGTACAATTGTCCGTTGACGCATTCGGTTGCGCCGTACCATTCGAATGTTCCCAGCATGCGCAGCGGTTCAGCAGTACCTGTCCCTGCGTCATACCTGATTACGGATGTACCGTCAAAGGCGTAAATGTATCCGTTGGCAACACCGATGAAGTTGAATTGTTGGTTGAGAGAGTTATTGGCTGGGCATGTCGTCGGTTCAAGCACGCCGCCGCTTATGGCGTATGCCTTGTTCGACTGGTTGTCGAGAATCCATGTGGTGCCGTTGCCGTCAGTTGTAGTGCTTGTGCTGTTGAATGTTTCACCGTGCCTGTTAGTGCCGTCAAGTGTGGCTGTCATGCTGCCGTCCGAGTTCTTGGCGAGTGTGTATGTGTCTACCGACTGGGCTGTTACGGCATAGAGCTTGTCGCCGTCGGTTGCAGCCGCGATAGCCTTGTCGCTGCGTGACGCTACTTTCTGCCAGTTGCTGGTTGAGAGAATATATACGCCTTCAGCGCCGACCAAGACTGGAACACCCTGCCAATTAGTGCCTGCTCCGCTTTCAGGTATGTCGGCATACGTCTTTTCCTCTCCCGTTGCGGTGTTGTATGAGCGGAACTCGTAGCTTGGTGTAGTCTGCTCGTAGCCTAAGCTGGTATGGCTGATTATGCCTCCGCCGTAATAGATTACGTCGCCGACGGTGAAGTGTATTGCGGCAGAACCTTCGTTGTTGAGGCTGCCGAGTTCTTTGAATACAACATTCTGCTTAATGCGCAACTTGTTGACTGACACTTCGCCAGCTATCGAGAATTTACCCTCGGCCAAACCATTCTCGTCGAATATTACATAAGGATTGGCTTTATATGTTTCGCCTTTCTTCACGTAAATGATCGGGGCCTTGGTCGGCGACGATGCGTTGGGGTCGGTGAATGAGAATGCCGGGCTGGCCGTTGCCAGTTCTTGGAACGAACTTTCAGAATCTCGTCCGTTGTAAATGTTTACGAATATTCCTCCGTTTTCAAAATAAGCCTCGGTCAGCACTACTCCAGGTGCGTCCTCCTCTTCGTTGGCCGGCTGGTGTACAACTATCTGCGTGGAGTCGGCGGATGCTCTTGACGCTGGCGCGTTACTGAAGTTGATGTAGCCGGTACGCGCGCGTCCGGTGAGGTTGCGTGCGGCAATTACCTTTACGCTTTCCCCGCCCTTGCCGCCCATCTGCGACAGTTGCAGCCAGTTTGCAGACGAGGTCGCTTCCCATGGCTCGGATATTGGTATCGTTACGTCTTGCTGTTCGCCGTCAGACGCCAGTTCGAATATACCGGTTTCCTGTGGCGGAGGCGTAGGGTCTGTTCCTGGTTCTGTGGTTTCGTCATCGCTGCACGCTGTTAGCAATGGGACGGCGCATAGTGCGATAATGGCAAATTGCAGTCTTTTTAGATTTTTCATAATATCTGTTTTTAATTATGGTTTGTATTTTTGTTTTGCAAATTAAATATCTTTGCCGACAACAAGTATAACTGTTTTCCGTGATTTTCCTTTCCCGATAAGTAATCGTCTTAAAGCGTCATGCAGCCCAAGGCACTTGCTTTCCCGATTTTGCACTGCGTTAAAAACAGGTATGATGCGGTGCAATGTTTTGTATTTGTTTGTTCTGTGGGCTGTTATGTGAGTTTTTAAGATGTTTTTAACTTAACTGAACTAAAATCAGAACCTTTGTGGCATATAAAATGAAATAAAAGTGTTACTTTTGCAAAAAGAGTGGGGAATAGGTCTCTCCACTGTCTTTTTTTGACTTCATGTTGCCGTTTGGGCGGGTGATGTCGATAAGTTTTGTTCCTTGACGGACAAGGCGAAGGATTGAATTAAAAAATACAATAACCACTAAGCACTATGGACATAATCGAAAGATTTTTAAAGTACGTTAGCTTCGACACGCAGTCGGCTGAAGACAGCGACACCGTGCCGAGTACATCAAAACAACTTGTTTTTGCCAAATACCTGCGCGACGAACTGAAGGAAGAGGGGTTTGACGACGTGGAAATGGACGATAACGGCTACGTTTACGCGACGCTGAAGTCCAACATGAAGAAAGACGTGCCCACGATAGGCTTCATCAGCCACTACGATACGTCACCCGATTGCAGCGGCAAAGACGTTAAACCGAGGCTGATACGCAATTACGACGGCAATGATATAGAACTTTCGCCGGGTATAATATCATCGACAAAGAAGTTTCCCGAGCTGCTCGCACACAAGGGCGAGGATATAATTGTAACCGACGGGCACACTCTGCTCGGAGCCGACGACAAGGCCGGCATTGCCGAGATTGTACAAGCAATGTGCTGGCTGCGCGACCATGACGAAGTGAAGCACGGAGACATACGCATGGGCTTCAATCCGGACGAGGAGATAGGCATGGGCGCACACCATTTCGATGTAGAGAAGTTCGGATGCGAGTGGGCTTACACCATGGACGGAGGAGACTTGGGTGACCTTGAGTTCGAGAACTTCAATGCGGCTTCAGCAAAGGTTACTATCAAGGGCGTCAGCGTACACCCGGGATATGCCAAGGGCAAGATGGTCAACGCCAACAGGCTGGCTGCCGAGTTCGCCATGATGCTTCCCGCCGACGAGACCCCCGAGACAACCGAGGGCTACGAGGGCTTCTACCATTTGCTCGGCGTTGAGTCGAACATCGAGAACGCCAAACTGTCATACATAATCCGCGACCACGACCGCGAGCGCTTCGAGAGTCGTAAGGACTTCATCGTGGAATGCGTGAAGAAGATGAACGAGAAGTATGGTGAAGGCACTGTGGAGGCTGACGTCAAGGACCAGTATTACAACATGAAGGAGAAGATAGACCCCAACATGCATGTCATCGACATCGTGCTTAAGGCCATGCAGGATTGCGGCGTACCGCCTAAAGTCGAGCCTATCCGTGGCGGTACCGACGGTGCCCAGCTTTCGTTCAAGGGACTGCCGTGTCCCAACATCTTCGCCGGCGGAGTTAACTTCCACGGACCATACGAGTTCGTATCCGTCCAGGTAATGGAGAAGGCTGTGCAGGTAATTATAAACATCTGCAAGATAACCGCCGGATACAACGACTGACGCAAGTCGTGATTGAACACTGCAATATTGAATTATGATTGCTTTTGCAGGTCCTGTTTCTTATGCTTCATCTGCAAAGGCAATCATAATTTTTGAGTCTCTTCTGTAGTTAAGGGTTGCTCGTTAATTCGAGGTAATCATAGTTTTTAGTTTCTCAACACTCAAAATCCAAATTGGAGTAAGATGTCCGAACTCCCTCTTCTCGTAAAAGACCTTGCGCTTATCCTGATAGTGGCAGGCCTGGTTACCATTCTTTTCAAGAAGCTCAAGCAGCCACTTGTCCTGGGCTATGTCGTGGCCGGCTTCCTTGTTAGTCCGCACATGCCTTATACCATGTCGGTAATCGACAGAGGCAATATAAGCACGTGGGGCGACATCGGCGTTATGTTCCTGTTGTTCTCGCTCGGCCTTGACTTCTCGTTCAAGAAAATCATTAAGATGGGTGCGTCGCCAATAATATCCACCTGCTCGATAGTATTCTGCATGATGATGCTAGGCGTGGTGGCCGGTCACGCCTTCGGCTGGAGCCGCATGGACTGCATCTTCCTCGGCGGAATGCTTGCAATGAGCTCAACCACTATTATTTACAAGGCGTTCGACGACTTGGGCCTGCGGCAGCAGCGTTTCGCCGGACTTGTGATGAGCGTGCTCATACTTGAGGACATTCTTGCCATCGTAATGATGGTAATGCTTTCAACCATAGCCAACGGCAGCAGTCCTGACGGCGGGCAGATGTTGGGAAGCGTGTTGAAGATAGTGTTTTTCCTTGTATTGTGGTTTGTTGTCGGCATTTACCTTATACCTTTGTTGCTCAGGTCGGTGCGCAAGCTGATTAATAACGAGACGCTTCTGATATTGTCGCTCGGCCTGTGCTGCGCCATGGCCGTGTTGTCCACGCAGGTGGGTTTCAGCAGCGCGTTTGGGGCGTTTGTCATGGGTTCAATTCTCGCCGAGACAATTGAGGCGGAGAGGATAACCAAGCTCGTCGAGCCGGTGAAAAACCTTTTCGGCGCCGTGTTCTTCGTGTCGGTGGGTATGCTCGTAGACCCCAATGTGCTGGTTGAATACGCCCTGCCAATCCTCATGCTCGTACAGTCGTTGAAGTCGGCCATGCAGTGCGGCTTCTCAATGGCGCAGATTGGCGAGTTCTCGTTCATCATAGCCTCGCTCGGCCTCTCGCTGGGCGTCATAGGCAGCTTTGTCTATCCCGTTGTGGTTGCTGTTTCCGTAATAACGACGTTCCTAACACTTTATATGATAAGGGCTGCTACGCCCTGTTACAGCATGCTTGAGCGCCATTTGCCCGGTAAATGGATTGTTGCGCTCAACAATATTACGCTAAGCTGGCGTCCTGCCAATCCTGAACGCAAGTGGAAGAGCCTGTTGGTGCAGATGCTACGTAACACCATTGTTTATTCAATCCTGTCTGGTGCGGCCATAGCCTTGATGTTAACCTTCTTCCTGCCGTTCATACGCCAGCTGCTCCCGCACTGGTGGGCTAATGCCGTATGCGGGTTGGTTACGTTGTCGATAATAGCGCCTTTCCTGCGTGCCATTGTCATGAAGAAGAACCACAGCGAGGAATTCAAGGCTCTTTGGAACGAAAGCCATTACAACCGCCTGCCGCTAATATTCACCATACTTGTAAGAGTGGTTATCGCGTCGGCTTTCATCTTCTATATATGCAACTACCTTACGCGCTTCACCAACGCGCTGATGATAAGCATAGCCCTTGCCGTGGTGGCGCTTATGATTGTGTCGCGCTCGCTGAAAAAGCGCAGTATCAGGATGGAGCGCATGTTCATGCAGAACCTGCGTTCGCGCGAGATTGCAGCAGAGGTGATGGGGCGGAAGCGTCCGTTGTACGAGGGCAAACTGCTCGACCGTGACATCCACATCTCCGAATTCGACATACCTGAGGACTCGCTTTGGGCGGGCAAGACCTTGCGCGAGCTTAAGTTGGGCAGCAAGTACGGCGTGCTTGTAAGCAGCATCCTGCGTGGCATACAGCGCATCAACATACCCAACGGCGACACTGTAATATTTCCATGCGACAGGATACAGGTTATCGGCAGCGACGAACAGCTGACGTCGCTGAATGCCGCCTTGGCCAAAGAGATGCGGCAGAACGACCACGACATTGAGAAACGCGAGATGAAGTTGCGCCAGATGGTGATAAGTGCAGACGGCGTGTTTGCCGGCAAGACGATGGAGGAGAGCGGCATCAGGGACAAGTATAACTGCATGGTCGTCGGGCTTGAGGAAGGCAAGGAGAATCTGTCTATCGTCAATCCGCGAAGAAAGATCAAGGCTGGCGACATTCTGTGGATTGTCGGCGAAGAAGACGACATCGCAAGGTTTAATAATGACAATTAGCAGCCGGGCCGGAGCTGCGGTTTCGCGGTTTGGAAAATAGTTCCGTACTGACGGAACAACGGCCAGTGTTTTCCCGGGCGTTAACCGCTTATATTGTAAAAGGTTGCCTTTCGTGATGCGAAAGGCAACCTTTTGCGTTGTGATAGATATCCTTTTACGGCGTAAAATGCCGTCGATTGGAAACCGTTTTTAATGTGTCGCGTATGTGGTTGGTAATTAGGTACTTGCCTTAATACCACTGTACTGCGTTGCTGAAGCCGCTGCGCTTGTCGTACTTGAGCGCGTCGGTAAGGGTCGCGGCGTTGCAGCGGAACGAGAAGTTGTATGACGTATATGGTGCAAGCACTACCGAGCAGCTCATGTTGAAGCAGTGCAAGTCGCGCTGGAGCGATGCCGTGGTCATTGACATTTCCTTGTTCTCGAAGTCGTAACCTGACGAGAAGCTGATGTTCCAGCCGTCGCTTATCCTTATGTTGCCGCTGAAGTTAAGCGTCTGGGTGAACTTGTACGGGTAGCGCATGGTCTTCTTGTTGAACTTACCGCCGGTATTCTCGCGCATTGATATTCCGTAACCGAAGGTGAGCGACCACGGCATGGAGAACTTCATGTAGCCGTCCTCGTCAGTCTCGGCCTTGCCTGCGCTCTCCTTCTCGGCGCCGTGCTGTCCGCGGACGAGGTCGTCGTCAACGTTCGACTCGATGTCCGTGTTGTCCGTATCTTCGTTTTCCTCGTCTTTTTCCTTGTCTTCGTCGTCGCCTCCGCCGAACCATTTCTTTATCTTTTCAGGCGTCAGGGTGAACGATATGTTCTGCGACATGCCTTGGAAGCGGCCGAACCTGCCCTTGCTGTACTCCGTATGCGTGCCCACGTAGGGGTTGCCGTTCTCGTCGAGTTCGTATGCGTATGTGGCGAACACGGCGTTGAGGTTGAATGTATAGTTCTTCCACCATTTCAGTCGGATTCTCATTGTAAGGTCGCTCCACGGACGTTCCTTGTCGGCCATGTTGTAACCCATGTTCAGTCCGAACTCGTCGATGAGGCTTATCTTCTTGAATCCAGTCGAGTCTTTGTCCGATTTTACCTTCATTTCCAGGTTGTTGCCCAGGTCAAAGGTTATGCTTCCTGTCTTTCCGCGCGACGGTATGCCGTACAGGCTGTTCTGGAAAGGAGAATATTCAACCAGCTCCACGCTGCCGTCCGGGTTGGTCTTCTGGTACGTCTCATAATAGCGCGAGCCGTTGTCGGGGGCGTAGCTGAACGAGACTTGCGGCGATAGCACGTGGCGTATTGCCTGTATCTTGTCGCCGAAAATCTTGCGCGACGGCACCCAGAATCCGTAAAGCTTGGTCGATGCGCTTACGCTCATGCGCCAGTCGTATACGTTGTAGAATCCGTATGTGGTGTCCCTGACGGCCTCCTGGTTCTCTTCGTCCCACGACTGTGTCTCCTTGTTTGTGTACATGCGGTCGGTGAAGTTGAACGACGGGTTGATGTTGATGTACTTGAACAGGGTGAAGTTGGCCTGGATTGGTATCTCGTGGCGGAATGCGTTGCGCCAGTCCTTTATCAGGTTTGACTTGAACAGCTTGCTCTCTTTCGTGTCGATGGAGTTCTGCAACTGTCCTGTATAGCTTACGGATATCTTTTCGTACCAGCGCTCCTTGCCTGCCATGTGCTTGCGCTTGAAGGGGTAGAAGCGGCTCACGGCAATGTTAAGGTCGGGCAGCGAGAGGCTTACCGTTGAGTCAATCATGTTCTGGCTGAGGTTGGCTGTTCCGCTAAGGGTCAGTCCTATGCTCGAGAACGACGAACTCCAGCTTACGCTTGACGTTCGCAGGCTTTGCGTGTAGCTCTGCGGGTTGTACATGCTGCTGAGGTTGTTGCGCTCGTAAGAGGTCGATGCGAAGTTCACGCTTGCCGACAGGCTTGTGTAGGGATTGGCCTTGGCGTCCTGCCTGTGGCTCCACTGTAACTTGAAACTTGTCTGCTCAGCATAGTCGGGCATGCCTTTGTCGCCGTTCTTCGTGTTCTGGTAACTGAAGAAGAAGCTGCCGCTGTATTTGTATCGTTTGCGGTAATTGCTTGCCGCAGACAGTCCCCACGAGCCTTTGGTATAAATCTCGCCGAGCAGTTTCAGGTCCCACTTGTCGTTTATTGCAAAGTAGTAACCTCCGTCGCGCAGGTAGAATCCGCGCGAACTCTCGTCGCCGTAGCTCGGCATGATGAATCCGCTTGAATAGCTCTTGGTGAACGGGAAGAATCCGTATGGTATGGCCAAAGGCAGCGGCACGTCGGCAACTACAAGATATGCAGGACCGAAGACTACGTCCTTGCCTGGCCTGACCTTGGCGCGCGACAAGGCGATGTAGAAGTCTGGATGCTCCTGGTCGCACGTGGTGTAGCGCCCGTGTTGCAGGTACAACACTCCGCTCGAGTCGCGTTTTGACTTCTCGCTCGTAAGGAAACCGTCTTCCTGAGCCGTGTACACGCTGTTGATGAAGCCTTTTTTCGTCTTGAAGTTGAACGAGATAGTATCGCTCTCGTATGTATCCTTTCCCATTACAAACACGGGTTTGCCTATCAGTTTGCCCGTAGTGTCGGCTTTGCCGGTAGCATGTACGAGGTTGCTGTCAAGGCTCATCTGTACACGGTCGCTCTTAAGGTCCATGTTCTGGTACTTTACGTTTGAGTTTCCGTACAGGAACGCCCGCTTGGCTGTTGCGTCATAGACGAGCGAGTCGTCAGAAGAGAAAGTCACGGGAGCGTCGATACTGTTCGACTTTTTCCTGTTGATGCTGTCCAGCCTTACGGAGTCGTCGATGTGCTTGTTGTGTTTGTATATGGCGAGTTCGAGCGAATCCATCTTCGTTGTGTCAGGTTCGTTCGATGTGTTGGTCTGCTTTGCCGAGTCTCCAGCCAGGGTGTCGCCGCCTGCAACGGTGTCGCTTAATAATAATAAGGTGTCAGCAAGGGCGGCAGAGTCGGTCAGGACGCCCTTGTTACCGCTGCTTTTGAAAAATGGCATACCTGGTTCTGCCATCACAAAAATGAAAGCAGAAAGCAGAATGAATATGACAGTTTTTTTTCTCATTGCAATGTAGGGTGCAAATTTACGGAAATAAAACATAATTGTACGCCAATTTCTTCTTTTTTCTTTATAATTTAACGTTTTGCTTTAAGCTGGCATGTTTGCAGATTATTAACGTGGTTTTAACTTACTGTCAGCCAAATGTGCGCATATAGTTTTGCCTTGTTGGAAAATTGCGTTATCTTTGCACGTAGGTTTATACGCGTTTGGTTAAGATTTGCGTATGGATTGTTTAAAAATAAACGGACAAGGAGGCAAAATAATGGAAGATACTAAAAAAACATCAAAAGTTTATTTCACAGACTTCCGCTGCCGTCCCGACGAAGGCAGGACGGACAAGCTGAAGCGGCTTATGAAGGCGGCCGGAATGGACAAGATCGACATGGACGGCAAGTTCGTTGCCATAAAGATGCACTTCGGCGAACTGGGCAACATGTCGTTCCTGCGGCCTAATTATGCCAAGGCTGTCGCCGACATGGTGCGGCTATGCGGCGGCAAACCGTTCCTGACAGACTGCAATACGCTGTATCCCGGTAGCCGGAAGAACGCAATAGAGCATCTTTATTGTGCCTGGGAAAACGGTTTTACGCCGCTTTCGGCCGGATGTCCCGTGATAATCGGTGACGGACTGAAGGGTACCGACGATATTGCAGTACCAGTTAACGGCGGCGAATATGTGAAGGAGGCAAAGATAGGACGTGCGGTAATGGATGCAGACATCTTCATTTCGCTTACCCACTTCAAGGGACATGAAATGGCAGGATTCGGCGGAACTATCAAGAATATAGGTATGGGATGCGGCTCAAGGGCCGGAAAGAAGGACCAGCACTGCAACGGCAAGCCGAAGATAGACCAGGACGCCTGTCGCGGTTGCCGCCGCTGCATGCGCGAGTGTGCCAACAACGGACTTGTGTTTGACGCCGAAAAGAAAAAGATGTCGATAGACAATACTAACTGCGTGGGATGCGGACGCTGCATCGGCGCTTGCAATTTCGATGCCATACACTTCAACAACGACGCCGCCGTGAAGGAGCTGAACTGCCGTATGGCTGAATATACAAAGGCTGTTATCGACGGCCGTCCTAATTTCCACATATCGTTAGTGTGCGACGTTTCGCCCACATGCGACTGCCATTCGGGCAACGATGCCGCCATTATTCCGGATGTCGGCATGTTCGCTTCGTTTGATCCGCTGGCTCTCGACCAGGCTTGTGTTGACGCATGCCTGCGGCAGACGCCTCTGCCACACACGCTGTTGACCGACGAAATGGCAAAGCCGGGCTTCTGCGACCATCACGACCATTTCGACAACGTTAATCCTAACGCCGAGTACAAGACGTGTCTTGAACATGCCGAGAAAATCGGACTTGGCAACAGGGCTTATGAGTTGGTGCCAGTTTCCTGAAATCCGGCAATAAGGCAGTATTTATATTGAGGGTAGGAGACAGGTGCCCGGTTGTCAGTCGCCCGACATGGCTACGCCGGTTGACAGGGCATTTGTCTTCTATCCCTTTTTTTGCGCTTATCTGAAAAGCCTTTCCATTTCCTTAAATCTCTTCAGTCCTTCGTCCCCGTGCTTTGCCACACTGCGTTCTGCCTGCTCTATGGTCTTTTCCCTGTCGAGCCTTGTCTTTGAGAAAAACTTGTCGGCGTAGCATATAACCTTTTCTTCCAACGTTTCAGGCAGCAGGTCAACGCGCGGCAAGGGCAGGTCCTGGGCTTCAATCTCGGCCTTTGAAAGTCCCGCTCCGGTGTGGCGTTCGCACACACGTGCGTGGCGCGGATAGCCTTCGGCGCGCATTATTTCAGCCCCGCAGATTCCGTGGCGTATGTAAGGCTCGGTGCCGAAACACTTTATGCCCGGCGCGTCGGTCATTACGATGCCGATGTCGTGTACCATCGCTGCCTCTAGAATGAATTGCCTGTCGAGTCCCAGTTCGGGGTGCGCGTCGGCTATTGCCAGCGCCTTTTCGGCCACCGCCCGGCTGTGAGTTACGAGGATGTCGCGTAGTTCGTTGTTGTCTTTACAGTATTTGTCTATTATGAAATTATAGTCCATTGTCGTTTGATGCGGGTATGTATAAAGAAGAATCATAATCAGTTCCCTTGGCGTGACTTTTAGGTCGGCAGGCCGGCAGGAACCGATTATGATTCTTCTTTCAGGTTATTGTATTCCCAATTATAGTGAATTAAGAATTAATCCAGTCTCTTTCGATGTATGCAATCACGTCGCCGCGGTTAACCTTAGAGCCTTGTTTTGCGGCTATCTCTACGAGCTTGCCGCCCAGGGCTGCCGGTATGGGTTGGAACTCGCCCCACGGTGTGTGTATGTAGCAGAAGGTCTCGCCCTCCTTGTAGTGCTGGCCGATGTAAGGCTCGATGCACGGAGTGCACTCGCTGCTGCCTTCGAAGTCGAAGAATACCTGGCCCTTGTACGGTGAAACTATGGCGTCTGCCTTTGCGTGCTTGAATGCTGCCAGCTCTTTGGGTGACAGTTGTGCGCCGAGCTTGGCGTCCTTTGCCTTCTGGAGGTCGGCCAGCATGCGCTTCTTTGCGGCTCCGCTCTTATAGTCGCGGTACTGTTCCGGGTGCATTGCCAGCTCGAACAGTTCTTCGTCGTCCTGTCCGTAGTCCCATCCGTGCTCGTCCATTTCCTTGCGGAAGTCGTCGAGTGCGTCGGGTATCAGCGTGTGCGGGTCTGCCGTTGTGAACTCGCGTCCCTGCTTGTTTGCAAGCTCGATGAGTTCGGGGTCTATCTCTCCAGGTATCTTTCCGCTCTTGCCGAGTATCATTCCCCACATAGAGTCGTCCATCATCACGAAGCGTCCTTTGCCCTGTGCCATGGTGAGCAGGTTGAGCAGTGCTATGTTCTTTACGTACTGTGAGAACGGAGTTACCAATGGTGGGTAACCTACGCGTGGCCATACGTAAGCCACTTCGTCGAACAGTTTTACGAGAAGCTCGTCTGTCGTGTATTCGGGCTGTCCCTTGCTCTTTAGTATCGAGTTGATTGAGCGGTGGATGCCGGCAAGGTCGGCCATCATGCTTCCCATCATGCCGCCCGGCAGACCGCAGCCCAGCAGGAGCGAGCTCATGTGCTTGTTGCCCGGGTTGATGAAGTAGCCCAGCCAGTCGTCGATGAACTCCTGTGTCAGCGTGCGTGCCTGCATGTAGGCGTTCATGTTGATTTCGGGCACTTCGAAGCCTTCGTTCTTCAGCATGCTTTGCACGGAGATGATGTCCGGATGAACCTTACCCCATGACAACGGCTCGATGGCGGTGTCGATTACGTCGCCGCCGTTCTCGCATACTTCGAGTATTGAAGCCATTGAGAGGCCGGGGCCGGAGTGGCCGTGGTACTGTATTATTACGTCAGGATGCTTTGTCTTGATAGCCTTTGTCAGCTTGCCGAGCATGGCGGGCTGGCCTATGCCGGCCATGTCCTTGAGGCATATTTCCGTTGCTCCGGCTTCTATTACCTGGTCGGCTATGTTGCTGTAATATTCAACCGTGTGTATCGGCGACGTCGTGATGCAGAGCGTTGCCTGCGGAGTCATGCCTGCCTCCAATGCCCATTTAACGCTCGGTATGATGTTGCGCACGTCGTTGAGTCCGCAGAATATACGGGGAATGTCGACACCCTGTGCGTGCTTCACCTTATACATAAGGCGGCGTACGTCGTCGGGCACGGGATACATGCGCAGTGCGTTGAGGCCGCGGTCGAGCATGTGGGTCTTTATGCCTACTTCGTTGAATGGCTTGCAGAATGCCCTTACGGCGTCGTTCGGATTCTCGCCTGCCAGCAGATTAACCTGCTCGAAGGCACCACCGTTTGTTTCAACGCGCGCGAAGCACCCCATGTCGATTATGGCCGGAGCCACACGCTCAAGCTGGTCTTTACGTGGCTGGAACTTGCCTGAAGACTGCCACATGTCACGATAAACGAGACTGAACTGGATTTTCTTTTTCATAATTAGATTTTTTTGGTTGTCCGCCCCCTCGCGGAGGCGTGTGTAATATTAATGAATCTGTGTGCAAAAATAGGAATTTTTCCGACATGCAATGACTTTTAACCCGAAAAATAACGTCGCTTTTTGAAAAAAACATGTTTTTAACCGAAATATGGTTTTAAAACAATCGTTTTTGCAAAATCCAGCTCGCAAACGGGGGTTTTAGCCCTGTCTGCGGGCAGTCGGCCTGGCAGGGCGGTGCAGCCGCATGGTGCCAGGTGTTAGCCTGATTTGTCAGAATGCACGTGGTTGTGCCCTTCCGCCTGTCGTTTTGTCAAACGGGAAATGTCGGTGATTTCGGCTAAAATAGATAATCATCAGGCGTTTACAAGTCTCTTCTGCCGTAAAAGGCTGCCTATGAAGCCATGAAACGTGGCCTTTTGCAGTGCGAAAGACGCCCTTTTGCATGCTGAAAGCATGCCTTTTTCAGTTAAAAACGTGCCGGTTTTTCGGGCAAAAGCAGGCTGATTGGCGTCTGATTTGCGGTATTTCGTGCAGTTTTGTATATGTTTTTATTGCACATTTTATACTTGGTGATGCGTAAAATACTTATTCCCAACTTGTTGGCTTTGCACATCCGGGAACGGCGTTTTACTCGGCTTGAGTCAATATTTTTTATAACGTCGCCATTCTGGAGCGTCAAGGAAAATCAAAATGAAAGCATTTCTGCCGTTAATAAAGAATAATGACATCTTGCTGCGAAAGGATATTAGTCGTTTAAATTTGCCAAATAACAATCTGTGATTATTTTGCTATGCCGCTAAGCGGCAATCAATAAAACTTTTGTGGAATTTTGCTTTTTTTTGTTTGAATGTATCGTGAATTTTATTACATTTGCAATTGGAACGTTTTTTAACCTTAAAGGCTCTCTGATTATACGCATTGACGGCGCTGTGAATGTCTTTCAATTGCCTGCTACAGGTGGTTGCGAATCCTGTGCTATCATGTGTATGTAATGTTGAAATGAAGACGGTAAACATGCTAATATTAAAACAGAAGCATGGAAATACGGGAGGTATTGAATCATGAAAACATTGTTATTAACACTATTTGTTGCGCTTGTGCTTGGCATAAGCTGTTCGTCATTTTCGGGTAAAGTTTCCGAAAATGAGCCGGAGCAAGATACAGTTGTACGTTCTGTTCGTAATAGGTCTGGTGAGTATTGTGAGTTCTTTGTCGTAACGAAGCAAGACACTTCCGCATATTCATGCATTTTCAGTGTAATTGAAGGCAGTATTATCAGTGAAATTAATGGCTGTTTAAGTATGTCTATAAATCTTGATCGCAGAAAAAAGTTTTGTTTGTATATTAATGCAATTACGGCAAAGAATGACACGACAGCTGTTGCTGCAGGTGTATTTGACGAAACAGACAAATATTATATCCCAACGTATAAGCAATGGCTTCGTGAGATGGAATTATGCCTTAAGTCAGCATCTAAAGTGTACGACTTAAGTAAATTATTCGATATTGATACTTTTTTACCTTATTTGAGTGACGCTGCAGTCTTGGCGTCAAATAACTTAGTTGCCAATTTCAAACCAAAGCGTGACGGTCTTTATTCATATTCTGATATTGCAAAAAGCATAGAAATGACTCCTTTAATAGGCGACTTGAACAAAATACTGGACGAGTATGGTGTTGAAGTAGACGAAGTATATTGTGAGGGTGGATGGTTTCCCATTGATTCGGATGAATTTATAAAGAAATATAACATATCGAAGACGCTTAAAGCGTCATACGACATAATAGGCATACCAGTTAAGTTTCATCTCAAGAAACAGGACGAGGGACATGCGGACGGAACTGCACCATCGGAACAAAAACGGTAAATACAATAATGTCAAAACGGAAGCATGGAAATACGGGAGGTAATGAATTATGAAAACATTTTTATTATCACTTTCTGTCGCGCTTATGTTTGGCATAAGCTGCTCGTCATCTTCAGGTAAAGTTTCCGGGAATGAGCCAGAGCAAGATACGGTTGTGCGTTCTGTTCGTGACAGGTCAGGAGAGTATTGTGAGTTCTTTGTCGTAACGAAGCAAGACACTTCCGCGTATTCATGCATATTCAGTTCTAATGATATGTATGACCGTTTAAGTATGTCCATATATTTTGATCGTACAAGTAAGTTTTGTTTGGATATTAATGCTATTACGGCTGATAATGATACGACCGCTTTTGCAACAGGTGGCGTAGTTGATGAAAATGACAAAAATTATGTTCCGACATATACTCAATGGCTTCGTGAGATGGAATTATGCCTTAAGTCTGCATCCAAGGTATATGACTTAAGTAAATTATGCGTAATTCGTGCTTTTTCGTCAGACCTGAGTGACGCCACGGTATTGGCTACAAATAACTTGGTTGATAATTTTAAGCCATGGCAAGACGGTTACTATTCGCATTTTGATATTGCAAAAAGCATAGAAATGACACCTTTGATAGGCGACTTGAACAAAATACTGGATGAATACGGTCTTGAAGTTGAAGATGTGTCTTGCGAAGGGGTATTTGTTTACATAGATCCGGATGAATTTATAAAGAAAAACAACATATCAAAAACGCTTAAAACGGCATACGACATAATAGACATACCGGTTAAGTTTCATCTCAAGAAACAGGACGAGGGACATGCTAACAAAACAGCACCATCGGAACAAAGACGGTGAACATCTTAATATAAAACAGAAGCATGGAAATATGGGGAGGTAATGAATCATGAAAACATTGTTATTAACACTATTTGTTGCGCTTATCATTAGTGTCGGTTACTTATCATCTATCGGATTAATAAAATGAAGTACGTTTTTCTTTTTATAATAATTTCAGTTTGCGGATGTTTCTTCGGATAAAGTTTTTGCCAATTCATTATTATTATATATTTTTGTTTTGTGAAACTTAACTTGATTGAATTATGACTGAATGGGATAAAATGCAAGAACATCAAATCTATAATGATTTTGATGCAGATTTGTTTGACTTGAGGGTTGAGGCAAAAAAACTGTTTAAGGAATTTAACCGTACTGAAGACGAAGAAATAGAACGGCGCCAGGATATTATGCGGAAACTCTTCAAGAAAGTAGGTGAACGCGTTTGGATGGAGCCGAACTTTACTTGCGAATTCGGTAAAAACATTACTATCGGGAATGATGTTTATATTAATTTCGGATGTACGATTCTTGATTGCGGGCAGGTAACAATAGGCAATAATACTTTGTTGGGGCCTAATGTAAGTATATATTCGGCCAACCATTCACTTGATTCCGCAGAGCGTATTGCTGGTGCCTTGATTCCTGAGCCAATTACCATAGGAAACCGAGTCTGGATTGGAGGTGGTAGCACTATTCTGAGCGGAGTTGTTATAGGTGATGATACAGTCATTGGCGCCGGAAGTGTCGTAACTCACGATATTCCTTCTGGTGTTGTGGCTGCTGGAAACCCATGCCGGGTATTAAGAAAAATCACAGATAAAGACAAGGTCGGTTTTTTCAGATGAGGAAAATCTACGGCTAATCAGGAAAATCCCTTATGAAGACGCCAAGGCATTGCGTGTGTCGAGCCAACGCGAGGTGTGGTAATGCTCTTTTTTCGGAAACACCATATTACTCGAGATTGACATTTACAGATATTGATCTTGGTGGATTAGCATGGGTGAATTTTGTTGTTAGGAATGATTATGGTAATGATACGGCAGTGTTGGAAATACCAAGCATGCCGACCTCGATTATTGTGAATGATATTTGTTCGTCGACGGAAATAAGTGTATTTACCCCGTCGGGCATATTGCTTGGTAAGGTTGACGGTTGGGATAAATTGAAAGATTTCAGCAAAGGATTGCTTATTTTAAAGATTTGCGATGATAACGGGAATTCACGGACAATAAAATACATGAACAAATGAAGTTGAGGGCGCTTTTATCAACAATGTCTTTATTCACAATCGCATCAAGTGCAGATTGTAAGTAAATAGGTATGGTATATAACTGGACAGCCCCCTAAAAAGTTTTGTTCATAACTTTTTAGGGGCTGTTCAGTCTTTATATAACTACATCCATAAAGACTGTTTGTAAATGTATTATTTAAGTTTACATTCCTTTTACTTTTTGAACTTTTTTATATGTAAACCTGTGTGTTTAAGTCTAATTAACTATTTTTATATGAAAAATTAGAAGTATTTTTCATATTTTTGCGAGAAACAAATTATCACAACAAACAAAATGAAACATTATTTATTTAGAAAAGCATTCGTGCCGTGCATTTTAATGGCAGGGGCAGAGTCAACTAGCAAGTGCAACATTACGGAAAATTTTTGAAAAACGCTTCGG
>OHPB01000241.1_pt1 | contig 42138 bp, 48 predicted proteins | sample 1577621 | NCBI WGS metagenome assembly OHPB01 (sample SAMEA3879577, study PRJEB24766) | human gut metagenome | biome: human-associated habitat; feature: feces | place: USA | collected 1985/1987 | reverse complement strand
CCCCTGATAAGGGTGAGGTCGGTGGTTCGAGTCCACTGCGGCCCATATAAAAAAGAGGTAAAGTTTTCTTTTACCTCTTTTTTATTTTGTATTTATATATTTATTTAAAATGCAACTATATGTTACAAATTATATACAAATAATTGTATATATACATTTAATATGAGAGAATGCTCTTCTAAATAAAAGGAGAAACGTATTGAAAAAAGTCTTATTATTGTTAATCTGTTTAACATTTTCTGCAAATATTGTATTGGCAGATGATGGTTGTTGTAGATGGTTTTGGTGGAGAAGACCATCTGCAAGTATTACTGTAAGTGGGCAGAATTCTCAAATGCATGTTCGTTTAGGTCAAGATGATGGGTATTACAGGCATCACCATCATAGAAAATATAAAAAACATAAAAAAAGATGGAAGCATAGATATTGTGATGATTGTTGGGATGATTAGTTTGTAAAATTCTCGTGAATTACTTCAAACATCTCTTTTAAAACATGATTATACGGGGTTGGGAAATTATATTTTTCACCGAATTTAATCATTGTGCCTGCAAACATTTCTACTTCAGTTTTGCGTTTTGCTTCGACATCTTGTAGCATTGAAGTTTTGCCGTTCGGAGACATTTTTGCAAACGAAGCTAAGGCTTCATCTATCATTGTTTCAGTGTTTTTAACCCCTTCAAATTTTGCCGCAATTTGAACTTCTTTCATTATATTAATAAAAAATTCTTTAAATTTTTTATTAGACTGCATTTGTCCAAAAGTCATCCCTAAAATTGCTGATGGCTGATTTGAACCGACATTTAACATATATTTTAGCCAGTATGAATGAAGCATATCTTCAGGATTCTTATATTTTATTCCAACTTTATCAAAATAATTTTTTATACGGGTAACACATTGCGGATTAGTTTGAGTAGGGTCTTTTATTCCAAACACAATCATACCTATTCCGTCATGAACAATATTTGACCCTTCTCTCATTGCACTGTGCCCGATGTAATATGCAAGCGGTAAATTTGTCCAGCCATATCCGGCAGCAATTATTTCTTCGCTTGTCACTCCGTTTAGAAGAGAAATAATAACAGTATCTTGTTTAACAAAATTTTTGATATTTTTAACTGTATCAAAAAGTCCGTCAAATTTTGTTGCAATAATAATTAAATCCGCTTTATAGCCGGTTTCATCAGATAAGACATAATTAAGATTAAGGGGTTTTCCGTTAAAAATTTTCGGATTTTTAGTATAATTTTGCAATCTTTTTTCATCGACAAGAATCCGTAAGTTTTTATTGTCGTATTCACTTATTTGGTTAGCGTATATAGAGCCTATAGCACCTATTCCGCAAATTAAAACTTTTTCTATATTTTTCATAACAACTGAATTTTATCATATTATAAATAGTTTATTAAAAAACTTTACATTTTTTTAATTTAAGGCAATTCTTTCTGAAAAAAATACTTTATATAGAAGTAAGTAGTAGTGTGTTAAAATTTTAAAGTGTGGTAGTTAGTGGGAATGGAAATATTTAATCCAAGCCAATATGCCATTGGTTTGAATTCAAATATAAAACTAAACAGATTCGATAACAGGATTTACTTTGGGCAAACTTTAACTCAGGACAAGTTTCATAGTAATTCACCTGCGCGCTTATTCAATGAAGTAGAAATCAAAAAAATGATTTCTCAAAATCCTGATGTGAAAAAGATTTTAAATAAAAACCAAATTCCTATACGTTTAAATATGGTTGAACTTGAAGAATTAAAAAACAACCACTGTCTTGATACTCAAAATATTGCAGCAGGTATTGCAAATAAACTTCCAGCTGCATTGAAACAAAGGGTGAATTTTAAGGATTTAAAAGATGGAGCGATGCTTCATGATTTTGGAAAAGTTTTAATTCCTCCAGAAATCTTAAATAAGAACGGAGCTTTAACACCTGATGAACATAAAATTATGGATCTACATACTGAATTGGGTTACCAATTGTTGAAAAATTCAGGTGTAAATGATGAGGTCTTAAAACTTGTCAGGTACCATCATGATAACTATGAAGACAATGGCACAGCAAAAAATTTTGTACCCGATATAAACTTGCAAATACTAAACCTTGCTGATAAATATTCGGCTCTCACCGAAAAACGAGTTTATAAAGAGGCCTTTTCAGCACAAAAAGCACTAACTATAATTTACCAAGATGTAAAAGATGGAAAAGTTCATCCGTTTTTGTTTAACGCATTGGTTCAATCAGTGCAGCCAAGCACTATTGCGACAAATGTAAACAAATATTAACCGATATATAATTTATATGGCAATTTTTTATAAGAAGAATTGTTTATATATATGTAAGGGATATTTAAAGAAAAAGAAAACGGGAAAATAAAATCACCAAGCAGGTGTAAAACTAATTTTAAGAATTGGGGAAAAAATTCTAGGGGAAAATAAAAAATCGAATCATCCATCATAATCAATCTTTTGGGTGCTGAATATATTTCAGCGCCTTTTTTATGCGTAAGCCGATGTGAAGCCGGTGTCGGCACACAAGAGTGTGACGAGCAGGGCGGAACATAATATAGTGACGTAGGAGCGCAGGTAACGAGCACCTCAGGAACAATGCGTAAGCCGATGTGAAGCCGGTGGAATTTTCAATATATATTTATGTTAAAATTGTTCTATGAAAGAATTTGATTTTTACATAGTTCCGACACCAATCGGAAATTTGGGTGATATAACTTTAAGAGCAATTGAAGTTTTGAAATCAGTTGATTTAATTGCTTGTGAAGACAGTCGTGTAACCCAGAAGCTTTTAAACCACTTTGATATAAGAACAAAATGTGTTTCTTATCATAAATACAATGAAAAAGAACGTATTAGTCAAATTCTTGAAACTTTGAAAAGCGGGCAGAAAATGGCGCTGGTATCTGATGCAGGCACCCCTTTAATTTGTGATCCGGGGTCAGTTATTGTAAAAGAGCTAAGGCAAAATGGTTTTTCAATTACGGCACTGCCGGGAGCAAACGCTGTAATTACTTTGTTATCACAGGTTTCAAGAGAAGATGAATCTTTTTCTTTTATTGGTTTTTTGCCTAAAACCCGGGCAAAAATTGAAGAGGCTGCACTTCAATATAGATATAATGATGTTGTATTTTATGAATCTCCAAATAGAATTATTCAAACTTTAGAGATTATAAAAGATGTCAGACCGCAAGCAAGGATTGCCATTGGCAGAGAGCTTACAAAAGTTTTTGAAGAAATTATTACAGATGAAATCGAAAATGTTATAAATCACTTAAAGGCTAATGTTTCAAAAGGTGAATTTGTTTGTCTTGTTATTCGTGACAAAAATAAGTCTGGGTCTGATGAACTTGAAGATAAGATAAAACTGTTACAAAACAAAGGTTACGGAGCGAAAGATATTTCGGTGATTTTGTCAGAATTATATGGAATTAATAAAAACAATATTTATAAAATTGCTATTGGTAAACAGTTGTAAAAAATTTGTACTTTTTTAATAATTTATGCTACAATTTCATTGGAGAATAGTGAGAGTTTGTAAGGGAAATATTCTTGAAACCAAGTAAAATTACCAAATATTTAGCGTTAGCAGTAGTTCTTGCTATGATGGCTCAAACAAACAGTATGGCTGTTGATGATGTATGGGGTGGAATGGGTTTAACTGATGAAGCCGTACAATACAACAACGATTATGCCAATACGGTTTTTGATAAATATACAGATTATACAAACTCTAAAAATCCCGACTATTCTAAAGGGCAATACCCGACAAACTTATCTTCTCCAAATAAATCTTCATCTGCGCAGGCAGAAAATGAAAAACGAACTATTAGAGATATCGAATTTTATGGTTTAAATTCTATTTCTCAGCAGGAATTGATGGAAAAAATGAAGATGCAAAAAGGCGGTGATTATTCACGGGAACTTTTGCAGACTGATTTAAAATCTATCTATGAAACCGGATATTTTACAGAAAAAATGAAGGCTATTCCGTCAAAAAATGATGACGGTACAGTAACTGTTAAAATTGTTGTTGAAGAAAATGTTCCGGTAAAAGATTTTACGATTGAAGGCAACACTGTTGTTCCGGTTGAAGATATTCTTGCGACTCTTACTGATATGAAAGGTAAACCGCAAAATATCGGCAAATTGAATACTGCGATTGCGCAAATCCAAGAATTATATACTTCAAAAGGTTATATTCTTGCACGAGTTGATTCTGTTAACGATGATCCGGACGGAACAATTAATATAAGTATTAAAGAAGGTATTATCGACAAAATTATGATTGAAGGTAATGAAAAAACCAAGGATTATATTATTGCGCGTAATATCTTGACAGAACCGGGTATGATATATAACGAAAATCTTGTAAAAGAAGACCTGGTTAGATTATATGCAACTCAAGCATTCAAAGATGTAACACGTGAGATTGAACCTAGTGAAGAAATTCCTGACGCTTATGATATCACGATAAAAATTCAAGAACAAAGAACTGCAAGTATTTCCGTTGGCGGTGGTCTTGATACAGTTACAGGTTTGTTTGGTTCAATGGGAATTTCTGAAAACAATTTCCGCGGCAGATGTGAAAGATTATCTTTAACAGGTTTGGTTGGTACAGGTGTAATTCTTAACGATGCTTCTGTCAAAGATCATATGAACATACAGGCTGAATTAAGCTATTTTAAACCGTATTTCTTCAATGCTGATACTTCATTAAATAACAGAATTTTCTTCAGAGATTTCGGTTCATACCAAATTCCTCTTGCAATTGAAAGAAGATATGGTGCTGAAGTAACTGTTGCACACAGATTAAAGAAGAACAGACACGCAACGGCATCATTCAGCTTAGGTGCTGAAAATATTGATGTTCGTGAAGGTGATTTTTCCGGGATTTCCAGAATGTATCAAAAATACAATATTCCGATTGCTCGCCGTGCAGAACAACTTGAAGGCGGTTTATTCCTATCTTTAAGTCCTGCATTAATTTATGATACAAGAGATTCTGCGACAGTAACCAGACATGGTACAATGGCAAGTTTAAGGTTTGATGAAAACATCGGTTTAAACGGCTTTGATAAAACAAATGGCAAACTTACCGGTATGATTAAACAATATGTTCCTATCGGGAAAAAGTCATCTTTATCATTCACTGCTAAGGGCGGCGGGGCAATCCATGGTGATATACCTGAAGTTATGGCATATCGTTTAGGCGGCCCATATACTGTCAGAGGTTTCAAAATGAGCGGAGTTGGTACCGGTAATGCATTTATAATGGGTTCTGCTGAGTTTGCAACCCCTATTCCGTTCTTAGACAGAACAAGAATAGCGTTCTTGAATAACATCAGATTTACTGTTTGGGCTGATGCAGGTAAAGTATTTGACGGTACAATATCAAATACAATATACGACCGACCTGAATACGCAGTATCTGCCGGTGTTGGTTTGAAAGTATTTATCCCTGGAATGGGACCGTTATCTATCGACTATGGTATTCCGCTTACCAATCCGGGTGACAGCGGCTCCAGAAATGGCTACTTTACTTTTGGTGTAGGTGATTTATTATACTAATTATTATAAATAGGAGGATTTATGAAAAAATTAAAATTAATGGCTTTAATGTTAGCTTTAGGGCTTGTAATTTCTTCAAATACACAGGCTAATGCAGAAGTTGGCTATTTGAATTATCAAAAGGTTTTGGATAATTATCCGGCTGCACAGCAAGCTGTAAAAGAGATTGATGCTAAAAGTCTTGAATTGCAGCAATATATGGTTGATAAAGAAAAACAATACAAAGCTTTGGATACACCATTGAAAAAACAAAACTTTGAATCTCAAACAGCAACTGAATTTAACGCAAAACAAGAAGCTTTATACAAATTAAGAAGCAGTAAAGAAACACAAATTCTAAATCAGGTTCAAACAGCAGCAAAAGCTGTAATGGTTTCACAAAAACTTGATGCTGTATTATCTGATCAGGTAATCTTTGTTGGCGGTGTTGATGTTACTGATTTGATTATCCAAAAATTAAAATCAGGACAATAGGATTTATAGCATAATATGAATTATTCAGAAGATGGCAGGCAGTATCATATCGGATTAAAAGAGGGTGATGTCGGCAAATATGTCATATTACCGGGTGATCCGAAAAGATGCCAAAAAATTGCACAATATTTTGATAATCCCGAACTTGTTGCAGATAATAGAGAATATGTAACATATACGGGTTATCTTGACGGGGAAAAAGTCAGTGTAACATCAACCGGTATTGGCGGACCATCAGCGGCTATCGCTATGGAAGAGCTTGTAAAAGTCGGTGCGCAAACTTTTATTCGTGTTGGAACTTGCGGCGGTATGCAGCTTGATATCAAGGGCGGAGATTTAGTTATTGCAACAGGTGCTATCCGTATGGAAGGAACAAGCAAAGAATATGCCCCGATTGAATTTCCTGCGGTTGCAAATTTAGATGTAACAAATGCGTTGGTAAAAGCTGCAAAAAACCTGGATTGTGCGTATCACACAGGTGTTGTTCAGTGTAAGGATTCATTTTATGGTCAGCATAGCCCTGAAACTAAACCTGTTAGTTATGAGCTTCAAAATAAATGGGAAGCCTGGAAACGTTTAGGCTGTTTGGCTTCTGAGATGGAATCTGCAGCATTATTTATTGTTGCAAGTCATTTAGGTGTCAGAGCCGGTTCTGTATTTTTGACAGTTGCTAATCAGGAACGTGAAAAACTAAAACTTGAAAATCCTGTTGTTCACGATACTGATATGGCTATAAAAGCTGCAATTGAGGCAATTAAAATATTAAAAGGATAAAATTATGTTCAGAAAAAATCGTATGGAATACATAATCAAAACCTGTTCGGGAGAAGATGCTCAAGAATTGCAAAATCTTTTGAATGAAATGTCTATGAATGGCTGGGATTTATACAGCATGCATGATGTAGAAGATGAGGATTCATCTCAAATTAACTGTATTTTTATGCGTGAAGCAAAATCTGAATCAAATACAGATTCTGACATAATTAATATTTCTGATTTTAAGAGTCAGATGGAGAAAATGCTTTCTCCAAAACTTACCGAATACGAACAATGCCTTGAAATTCAGACAAAAATCAGAAGACAAAAAGAAAAAATTAATAAAATTAAATCTGAACTTGAAGGGGAAGCGCCTGCATCAGTTCCGAGAAAAAAACTTAATGATAAGATTTCTGCCGGTTTGAAAGAACTTGAAGATTTGAAAGCTCAATTAAACAAAGCAACTTCACCGGATTTGATGTATTCAAAATTACATGAAGAAAAATTGACAATATATTTGAGTGAAGAACTTCTGGGATTTGTAGATTCTGATAGAGATAATTCGGGTGAAGAGCTTATCGCCCAAACTGTAAAATCCCGTCTTAGATTAACTGAAACAAAAGGCTATATTATACCAAAAGTTGTATTTAAAGATGATGAAAATCTTAACTCTTGCGAATTTAGTATTCGTATTCGCGGGATGGAAGTTTTCAGAGCAGGGGTTTGTCCCGGGTATTTGATGTTTTTCGCAGATGAAATTCATACAGAACACAAAATTAAAAACTCTATTGATGCAATTGATTCAATAACAGATAGAAAAGTTATCTGGATTGAAAGAGATAAAGCAAAAGATTTTTGGCAGCAAGGTGTTACACCATCAGAATATATTTCTAAAGCTTTAGAATATGTTGCAATAAAATACGTTGATGATTTACTGGATTATGATGATATTGACAAATACCTGGAAGTTGTTGAAAAGGAAAACGAATTTTTAATTGAAAATATCATTCCTGATTTATTGACATATTCTGATATAAAATATCTTTTGACCAGTTTGATAAAAGAAAAAGTTTCAATAAAAAATATCACATACATATTTGAGAAAATTAATGATTTTGCAGAAGAAGGCAGCAAAGCAGATATTTTAAATAAAATCAGATTGTCATTGTCAAGACAAATTTGCAGCAGCTACACTAATGATGACGGCGAAACAATAAGCGCGTTTGAATTGTCAGAAAAAACATATTCTGATATTGTTCTAGGGTGTGACGAGAGCGAAGATTGTTTGATAAAAATTGATGGTGATCTTGCTGAAAAACTTGCAAATAAGATTTTAAGAAAAGCTAAAAAGTTAAAAATTCATTCACTAAAACTAATAGTTCCAATGGATTACAGACAGATATTTTTCACGCTGCTATCCCTGTATCTTAACGACATCACGGTTTTGGCACAGGAAGAAATTGGCTGCTTATATAAAATAGACAGTCTTGGTGAAATTTAAATAAAAATAATACAAAAGTCTGAATTTTCAGCCGCCGACTTGGTTTAAATAGTCATATCTGCAAATTAAACAGAAGCCAATTCTTTACTTCTTTCTAATTGCAAAGTAACTGTTGTAATATCACAAACAGAGCTTGGTCCGAAGTACTGAATAGCACCAGGGAATAAGTATCTGTCGTTCATTGCCCAGTCTTCTCTGTTATCTTGCAATTGTTTGAATACAGGTCCATCAAGTTTAACCAAAGCTTTTTGGATAACCGGTTTCATTTCACCGTGACGTTTTTCCATATTCATCATCATAGTAAGAGGGATACCGCCTGCAACCCATTCTTGAGCAGGTTGAGTAAGGTTTCTTACTGATGATAAATAACCTGTTAAACCAAAGTTAATCAATGCAAATGCGTTGTAACCGAGTGAATAGCAGTAATCAGCATCGAAGTTTGAAGGGAATGCACAACGTCCTTCATAACCAAAGAAGTGTGATTGAGCTGAGAATTTACCAATAAAGTCACCTTTATTTTTCAATTCATCAAGTTTTGATGAAATCATTTCGATTAACAATTTTTCTGTTTCAATTTTAGAAACCTGAACATTACCGTGTGGATCGCGGTCTGCCAGTAACTGACCTTTAATGAGAGCTGGTAATGAGTTATAAACTTTAGCATTTTCAGAATCTAATCTATTTTCTACGATATCAAATTTTTCTCTGATAGTTGTAGCGTTAACAAAGCTTGGATCAGATTCAAGTGACGCCATAATATCGTTCAAGTTTGAAATCATTGAACCCATTTCAGGAATAAATTCGATTAAACCTTCAGGGATAACTGCAATACCAAAGTTTTTGCCAATATTTGCACGTTTTACAATGATATCTGTCATATAGTCAATGATTGAAGATAGTGACATTTTCTTTGCTTCAACTTCTTCTGAAATCAAAGTGATATTTGGCTGAGTTTGTAATGCAGCTTCTAAAGCAACGTGTGATGCACTTCTTCCCATAATTTTTACAAAGTGCCAGTATTTCTTAGCTGAATTAGCATCTCTTTGAATATTTCCAATAAGTTCGGCATAAGTTTTTGTAGCTGTATCAAAACCGAATGAAATTTCGATTTGTTCGTTTTTCAAGTCGCCGTCAATAGTTTTAGGACAGCCGATAACCTGAATACCTGAATTATTTTTCACAAACCATTCAGCCAAAAGTGCAGCGTTAGTATTTGAATCATCTCCACCGATGATTACAACAGCAGAAATTTCTAATTTTTTACATACTGCTAATGATTTTTGGAATTGTTCTTCAGTTTCTAATTTAGTTCTGCCTGAACCAATAATATCAAAACCGCCGGTATTTCTGTAATCGTTGATAAATTCATCTGTAAATTCAATATATTTACCGTCAATAATACCTGAAGGGCCGCCTAAGAAACCGTATAATTTATTGTTAGGGTTAGCATTTTTTAAAGAATCATACAAACCTGCAATAACGTTATGTCCGCCAGGTGCCTGACCGCCTGATAAAATAACACCGACATTTTTAACATCAGAAGATGAAGATGAAGATGTTGAATTAAAGGTTACGGTTGGTTTTCCGTAAGTATTAGCAAATAAAGCTTTAATTTGTTCTTGGTCTCTAACTGATTCAGTTGGAGCACCTTCAGCCAATTCCAATGAGTTCACTCCGTTTTGTAAACTTGAAGGAAGTTTTGGCTGATACTTTAATCTTTCAATTTGTAATGGTGAAAGTTTTGTCATTTAGTAATTCCTTTCCTTTTGTAAACGTGTATCCATGCTATATCTTACTACAAAAATGAAATACGGAAAAGAAAATAGTCCGGTGCAATTATTAAAAAAAAATAAATTTAACTTGTGAATTTGGCTTGATACTTTATAATATAAATATATAATATTATGAAGGGAAATGATGTATATGGCAGATACTAATTCGAATCCGTTTAAAAACGAAAATATCGTTGAAAACGAAGCAAATAACACTGAAATTGAAAATCAGGAAACTGTAAATGAGGAAAATGTTTCTGAAACAAATTCTGAAAATAATAAAGAAATAGATAAACTTCAACAAGAATATGACAAATTAAACCAGCAATATATCCGTCTTGCAGCCGATTTTGATAATTACAGAAAACGTCAGGCTCAAGAAAGAGAGAATTTGCTAAAATTCGGAACAGAAAATGCGTTAAAAAATATGTTGGAAGTTCTTGATAATTTTGAACGCGGTCAAAAAGCTTTAGCAGAAGTTGATGACTGTGAAAAAGTTAAAGAAAGTTTCAACCTTGTACATAAACAGGTTTTTGATACATTGACAAAACTCGGGCTTGAAGAAATCAAAGCTGTCGGAGAAGAGTTTGACCCTAATTTCCATGATGCAGTTATGCAGACTCCAACAAGCGAACACCCTGAAAATACTGTAATCAACGAATTACAAAAAGGTTACAAGATGGGTGATAAAGTTTTAAGACCAACACTTGTTAATGTCGCTGCTGCCGAATAAAAAATAAACAAAACAGACTTGAGGATTAAAGAGGAAGTAAAAAAGGAAATGGCAGATTACTATGAAATATTAGGAGTATCAAAAGATGCTTCCAAAGATGATATAAAGTCGGCTTTCAGAAAAAAAGCCAGGCAGCTGCACCCTGATGTAAACAAAGCCCCGGATGCAGAAGAAAAATTTAAAGAGCTTGGAAAAGCTTATGAAACCCTGTCTGATGATAACAAACGTGCAACTTATGATCAGTATGGCGAAGACGGTTTGAAAAATGCCGGATTTGATACAAATGGACCATTTGCAGGCGGATATGGTGATTTAAATGATATTTTCGAATCATTTTTTGGCGGATTCGGTGGTTTCGGATTTGGCGGAAGACCTGATCCTAACGCACCGCAGCAGGGTGATGATTTAAGATATGATATCAAATTAAAATTTGAAGAAGCTGCATTTGGAGTAAACAAAGAAATAAAGTTTGACCACTTGGAATTATGTCCTGACTGCCATGGTACAGGTGCTGAGAATGGTTCGCAGAAAAAGACTTGTCCTCAATGCGGCGGCACGGGTCAGGTGAAAATCGTTAGAAGAACACCATTAGGCAGTTTTGCGCAAATTACAACCTGTCCGCACTGTCACGGTTCAGGTCAGGTTATCGAAAAGCCTTGTAAAACCTGTCAAGGGCAAGGAATGCTTAACCGCGAAAAAAGAATTGAAATAAAAATCCCGGCAGGAGTTGACAATATGTCAAAAATAAGAGTTTCAGGAGAAGGGGATTGTGGTGTAAACGGCGGTCCAAACGGAGATTTGTTCGTTGTAATTCACCTTGAGCCTTCAAAATATTTCAAACGTGACGGAATAAACGTATTTACAGAACTTGAAATCTCTCCGGCACAGGCTGTTATCGGGGATACCGTAACAATCCAGACACTTGATGGGGATAAAGAAGTTCAAATTCCATCCGGGATTCAGCACGAAAATATTGTAAAAATTAAAGGTGCAGGTATTCCGATTATCACAAAACCATCTCAAAGAGGAGATCATGTCGTAATCGTAAAAATAAAAATCCCTACACGATTAAGCGACGAAGAAAAACGTTTATATCAAAGAATATATGAACTAAACGGAGGCAAACAGCCTCAAAAATCAATTATGTCAAAAGTAAAGGGAGTATTTAAATAATATGCGTAAATTATTTGCGGCAGTATGTTTGTTTTTGATGACATGCGCAACAGCATTTGGAGCACAGGTTCCTGAATCTGTGCAGGGTTTTATTAATGAAAGTTTTCCGGAAACTAATTTCAGGTTTGACGGGGCTATAATTTTGCCTGACAAGACAATGTATCTGCCTGTTTTTCCTGCTAAAACCGAAACTCCGGAAAAGATTGATATAAAATCTGCATACCCTAAAAATACAACAATGAAGCAAAAACCTGATATGGTAATTTTAAATAACAATTTTGTATTGTTAAAAGTTATCAATACAAACGGCAAAAAAACTGTTATCAATCTGACAGATCCGCCACAGGAGCTTCAATCAGGGCTTTTGCCGCAAGATGTTTTATTGCCTAAAGGACTTGTAATTCCGGAAACTTTAAAAGGGATTATCGGCAACCTTGATATTACAGTAACCCAAGATACCGGATTAAGAATTAATAATTCAAGAAATAAAGGGAAGAAATTAACAATTCCTGTTGAGCCGCTAAATGGTAAAACTTTTTATGTTTCAACAGGTGCAAATAAAAATATTCAGGTAGTCCAATCTAATTCCAAAAATCCTGAATATGCACTTGAACAAGAACATGTTATTAATGATTTAAAAACATATAATAATGAGTTTCTTTTGGTTACTTATTTTGATTACAACACAATGAATATTATTTCATTGATGGATGAAAAAATAATCAAACAGGTTAATTTTGAAAGTACTCCGGAGCAAATAATTATTGATGCAGATAAAAAAACTGCATACATAACATCAGGTTCAAATTCAAGCATATATGTATTAAGTCTTGAAACAATGACATTAAAAAAACAACTGAAAGTCAACGGTATGTGTGAAAAATTCACACTCTCCGAAGACGGGACAAAAATGTTTTATGTTGATAGAAACACCAATGATATTTGGGCTGTAGAATTAGATAACAACTATTTGTTAAAAAATATCGGAAGTTTTCCAAATGTATCAAAAATCGCTTATGCAAACGGAAAAATTTACGTTATAAGCAGAACCAAAAACAGAATTGCAATAGTCGATTACGAGACATTGGGATTTTTATCAGAACTTGAAGTTTGTGAAAAGCCTGTAGATTTATATGCACACAATAGCGATTTATTTATATTAGGCGCACAGGAAAATATTGTCGAAGTATTAAATACGGAAGACGATGTAATTACAGACAAATTGTTCTTGAATACAAACGCGTTTGCAACAAATATTACACCGATTGAAAACAGTAATATGATAATGGTTACAAATGCACTTTCCGGCTTGTATTCAGTCATTGATACAGATTTGAAAGAAGTTATAAAAACAAGTCCGCTGGATATTCCTGTAAGGGCAATAGTTATTACAAATAAGGTTAAAACAATAAAATAATATGATAGAAAATTTTGATACCACAACACAAGAAATACTAAAAAATCTTGAAAAAACCCAGAAGCAATTCTGGAATATTTCAAGAACAACGGCTGAATTTTTATATAATCTGGTAGTAGATTCAAAATCTCAAAGCGTGATAGAAGTCGGCACTTCAAACGGTTATTCGGGAATTTGGCTTGGTAAAGCTTTGGAAAAAACCGGTGGAAGACTTACTACGATTGAGTTTTATGATAAGCGGCTTGATATTGCAAAAGAAAATTTTGAGAAATGCGGAGTTGCTGATATTATTGATACAAAAAAGGGTGATGCCGCAACAATTTTAGAATACCTGCCTGAGGATTTTGAAGTGGATTTTGCATTTATTGATGCTAATAAAGCGCAATATATAAAATTTTTCCACCTGATTGCACCGCACTTAAAAGTCGGCGGTTATATTGCATGTGATAATGTGCTATCTCATGCGGAAAAGGTGAAAACATTTATTGATGATATCAATGCAAATCCTGATTATGAAAATGTTGTTTTACCGCTTCCTGCAGGGTTGTCGCTGGCTAAAAAATTAAGATAATATTTCAAAATAGGAGAAAAATAGATGAGTGAAGATTGTATTTTTTGTAAGATTATAAATGGGGATTTTGGTACAGAATTTGTATATGAAAGTGAAAACACTGTTGTATTTAATGATATAAATCCAAAAGCGCCTATACATTTGCTTGTCTGCCCTAAAAAACATATTGCTTCTTTAAATGAATTGGAAGATACGGATTTAATGTCAGAGCTTTTACAAACAGTAAAAGCGGTTACAAAACAGATCGGTTTAAAAGCATACAAAACCCAGATTAATACAGGAAAAGAAGCCGGTCAGGAAGTTTTTCATCTGCATATTCATATTCTTGGAAATAAATAAATTTATTAAAATTTGTAAAACATCTGCCAATATAGTTAAAGATTTTGTAAATAGCTCCGTATGTATAAAGTAAGAAAAGTACGAATTATATAAGGAGTAAACTTATGGTAGACGGCGTAAACAATCCAAGACCTGCAACACAGCATTCAACTCTGAAAATCAAGGGGACAGATCAAAAAATTGATTTGAATAATTTAGCAGGACTTCAAAAAACCAAAGGTAATGAGTCGATATTTAAAATGTACGATAAGGACAATAACGGGATTATTGATCAAAAAGAAGCCTATGCTATGAGAAATAACTTACAATCATTGGCTGGTAACGGAACAATTTCGAAAAGAGAAATTAACAAGCTTTTTGGAAAAGACAGTAACGCTCTTGATCAATTATCAACTTTGACAAATCAGCAGACAGCAAGAGCACAAGGCAAAGAATATGTAGAAACAAACGGTAATACAAGCACTCATATTGATGAGAAGGGTGTTATGTCTGAAGTAACAGTAGCTGAAAATGGCATAAAAACAAAAGTAAATGCTGATGGAAGTCGGGAATTTCTGTACCCAGATGGTTCCAAGCAAACAATAGGAACCGATGGGACTGTAACAAGTTACAATAAAAATGGCGAAAAAACTGAGATTATAAAAGATGGTAAAACTACAAAATTTACACCTGATGGAAAAAGTGTTACCTATAACGATTCAAATGGTAATAATATAACCAAAGAGTATGACGGAGCTGGAGATGATGCTAAACTAACGTCAATTACGGTATCTGAGCAAAAAGACGGACAAAATATTGATACAAAATATGCAACAGAAGAAGATATGCAAAACAACCGCCCGTCTGAACGAATTACTAATGCAGATAACCCGGAAACTAAAACCGTGACAAAATATACTTATGACGAATATGGCAATGTAAAAGCGGAAGAAACAAATTCTAAAGGTGAAACTAATACAACATATACAGATGCCGGTGGTAATGAGATTGGTGAAGATCAATTTGGCAAAGAAAAACCACAGTCCCAAGAATCTAATTCATACAATGTTGAACGTGGTGATAATCTTTGGAAAATTGCAAAAAATCAACTCGGAGAAGGCGCAACTGCAACCCAAATTGCAAATTATGTAAACGATATTATGAAAGAAAACCCTAATCTTAAATGGGATAATTCGCACACAAATGTTATAATTCACCCGGGTGATACGTTAAAACTTCCGACAAAAGAAGAACTTGAAGCAAAACCATCAGAAGTAAAACCTAATGAAGATACAGATCTGCAAGAACAAGCTGCTGAAGTTGTTAAAAAAGCCCAAGAAGGAGGTCAGTTCCTTGATTCAGATATTATGCAGAAGAAAAATGACGATGGACCTTACTACGCGTAAATAGTAAAATTACTTAATTTGTTTGAAAACAAATATTTATATGATAGCATTAAGTTACGCTAATTTTGGCGTAACTTTTGTTTTGTATAAAAGGAAAGGATAAAGAAAAGAATGAAAAACGGTATAGAAAACGGTTATTATCATGAAATTACACCGGGCGGATACGGTATTGCAATAAAAGCAGGAAAAGTTTTGTTTTCAGATAATTCACCGTTCCAAAAAGTAGAGGTTTTTGAAACCGAGTCAAAACTTGGCAGAGTATTAACTCTTGATGATTTAATGATGACAACAGAAGGCGATGAATATCATTATCATGAAATGATTGCTCATATTCCTATGATGCAACACCCTAACCCTAAATCAGTTTTGGTTATCGGCGGCGGCGACGGCGGAACAATTCGCGAAGTTATGAAACACAAAACTGTTGAAAGAGCTGTGTTATGCGAAATCGATGGTATGGTTATAGATGTTTGCAAAAAATATCTTCCGACTATCTCTTGTGAGTTAGATAATCCAAAAGTTGAAATTCTTGTTCAAGACGCGATTGAATATATTAAAGATAAAAAAGATGAATTTGATATTATTTTGATTGATTCAACAGACCCTATGGGACCTGGTGAAGGTTTATTTACGGAAGAGTTTTATACAAATGTTAAGAATTCTCTTAAAAAAGGCGGTATCATGGCTGCACAGTCTGAATCACCATTCACAAATAAAGAAGAAATCAGAAAAATGTATAATTTACTGAAAAAAGTATTCCCAAATGTTGCAACGTACACATCAAATATTCCAACATATCCTGGTGGATATTGGGCTTGGGCGTTTTGTTCCGCTGATGTTAAACCACTTGAATATTATAATGATGAGCGTGCAAATGAAATTATTCCAACCTGTAAAATTTATAACAAAGAATATCACAATGCACGTTTTGCTCTTCCGAATTATTTGAAAGAGTTATTGTAATATTTTTGAAATATGAAGATATTATGAACGCACTGATAAATTCAGTGCGCTCAATTTATTATTTATAACTTATAAGAATTTGGAGTCTTATTCAATAGGTTCAATTACCCAGCCTGCTTGCATAACCTTTGTCAAACAACCTGTAGCGTAGTCTGAAGCATGATTATTAGAACTTTGTTTTGTATTACATACATCGGGATTATTACTCCAGTCAACAACGCTGCCGTCAGATAAAATACTCATAACAAAAGCATCAACACCGGTGATATTTGGCGGATCTTGACCATTAATATCGACCATTACTTGAGCTTTACCGTTATTCCCAGCATCCGGCCAATTTGACATACAAAAAGATACACCGTTTGTATTCTGTGCACAATAACCCCAACCGGTTTTCTGACCGGTCATGGTTGCTCCGCCTGTACTTGTATAAACATTTGCAACACAACTAGGTGAAGCATTGCCGCAATTTTCTCTGGCAATTTTAAAATAATTTTTTAAGAAATATGCAGCACCTTCTGTACGGCTGCCGTTACGAATAGAACCGCTTGTTGTTTTGAAAAAATCATTTGTTAATTCATCGTTCATCGCTTGCTGTGCAGCATCTACAAGCTGTGAATATGTTTTTTTAAGGGCGGAAGCATACAGTTTGTATTTGTAATACTTTACCATAGACGGGATAGTTAAAACCGATACAATTCCGATAATACTAAGAGTAATCAATACTTCAGCTAAAGTAAAACCTTTTTTCATCATTGACATACTCCTAATATTCCATTTTCCAACCGGCTTCAATAATGTTTGTCAAACAACCGGAAGCATTGCCAAATAAACCGTTTCCAGTTACAGTACCACAAGCTGCAGCAGCAGTTCCATTAGCATTATCAGCACAGCCACTTCCAAAATCAGAAATAGTACCGTTTTTATGCATATCCATTGAGAAAATATCTCGACCTGCTATATTAGGTTCTGCCATACCGTTAACATCAACTACTATAGATAGACATTTATTTGCAGGGTTATAACTTTCACATATTGCTGCTCCTGATGTTGTTTGAATGCAAAAACCACCCATGCCTGAAATTGCACCGCCTGCCAGGTTTTTATATGTTGAATTATTTGAAGTCATACAGCCTGTTTTGTCAGTTTTTATACAATTATTTTTGATGGTTTTAAAATATTTTGTGAAGAAATATGCAGGACCGCTTTCACATTTTCCATTAGTCTTATCTGAACAAGCATCAGCTCCGCCGGCGGTTGTTTCATAGAAATTATCTACATGTTCATCATTCATAATAGCTTGCGCAGCATCAGCGATCTGGGCATAAACTTTTTCCAATTGTGCAACATACAATCTGTTTTTATAGTTTTTCATAACACCCGGAATAGTCAAAACTGCTACAATTCCGACAATACCAAGCGTAATTAAAACTTCTGCCAACGTAAAACCTTTTTTCATATTTATCCTTCCGTAATTAATAGTTCATTGTCCAGTTGTCTTGTACAAGTCTGTTATAACAGCCAATACCTTGTGCAGAGGAAGTACATGCTCCGCCGTTTTCGAATAATCTGTTTTCTTTTGGATCAAGATTTATTGTGAATAAATCTCTTCCGCCAACATTTGGACCATCAGTTGCATTAACATCTATCACAAAAGTACAAGTTCCATTAGAGCAAAAGAATGCCATAGCTTCTCCGCTGCCTAATTTGAACCCTGCTCCGGGAGTTATTGTGTTAGCTTTGTCAACCGAAATATATTGTTGTGCAAATGATGAACCTGCATTATTTGTGGTTTTAAAATACTTGTTCATAAATCCTTGTGTATCAGCAACATAAGGGGTCTGATAAAAATATGATACATTGTTATCAGTACATGCCAAATTTATCGCTTGGGTTATTAATTCAATACTTTTTTTTAGTTTTGATGTATATAATCTTTTATGATAATCTTTCATAAATCCCGGCAGTACAAGCATAGCAATAGTTCCGATAATCGCCATTGTAACCAACAATTCGCCTATAGTTAGGGCTTTTCTCATACTTATAAAATCCTGCATTATGTACGTATATACAAATTATACAACTTTTTTCACATGTTTTCAAGTGCGCAATAAAGTTTTAATAGGTAAATTAGGCATGTCATTACGAGGACGAACGAAGAGAGGACGTCGTAATCTCCTGCAAATAAGTAGTTATTCTAAGTATAAGCAAAGAGTTTCAAAATCGTATTATTATTTGATATTTATCCGGAATTGACTTTTTTAAAATAATCATTATAACCATGCAAAATGTCCTCTATTTATATGATTTTTTTCAAAAATATTGAGGAAAATCTCTAAATGTTCGACAATATTAATAATATAAGTATAAGAAGGTAGTATAACTATGAGAATAAACGGCGGAATCCAATATGATACCAGCGGATTAACAGCTTCAATCCGGGCAATGCACCTTGACAGTGAAATTATCGGAATAAGCAATGAAAACATAGGCGGCTTTGATAAGGTTGGCTATCAGCGTAAAGAGGCTGTTGTTTCTTCATTTGCAGAATATTTAGGTGTTCATGCCCTATCAACGACACGTGACGATAAAGTTGGACGTATTGCGGTTTCTGACAAACCTTTGGATATTGCAATTGCAAATAAAGGTTATTTCCAAACTCAAAATGAAAACGGTATCAAACTTACGCGCGACGGTCGTTTTCAAATAGGTAAAGACGGAACATTATTAACTCTTGAAAATTCACAAGTTTTGTCAACTTCTGGAACTCCGATAAAATTCCCGTTCATTCCGCAAGATCTTAAACAAATTCGTATTGACAAATCCGGTAAAATCTCAATGTTTCACCCGGATACAAACAAGCTAACCTTAATCGGACAAATCGGGGTAGTAGATAGCAGCGGTATGGTTGTTATGGATCCGAATTTGAAACAGGGTTATAACGAATACTCAAACGTAGCTTTGCAGCAAGAGTTTCTGTCAATGATGCCGGTTATTAAAAATTTTGATGCAAACAGACAGATGTTTATGCTTCAAAATTCTGTTCTTGGCAAAACAATCTCACAATTAAGTCAGTAGTAAAAAATAGAGGCTTTATAAATGTATAACTTACAAGGAATAATTTCAAAAGGTACAAACAACGCACTTGTTCAATTTGATAAATTCGGACAAATTGCTAATAACCTTGCAAACTTTCAAACAACAGGTTATAAAGATGTAACGTTTGAGCAAATATTAAGAGAAGACGGTTATCTTACAGGTTCTGTCAGAACTAACTATACTCAAGGCTCAATAAGAGTAACCAGCAATCCTTACGATGTTGCAATCGATGGTGCCGGATATATTCCTGTAGTTTCTCCATCAGGGGAAGTTCAATATACTCGTGACGGGGCTTTTAGACAGGGTAAAGACGGTTATCTTACAACACGTGACGGGTGGATTGTCGGTGAAGGGATTCAGATTCCGACAAATTGCTTTAAATTTGAAATCAAGAAAAATGGTGATGTTTTAGCCTACGATTCTCGCGGTGATAAAGCAAAGAAAGTCGGAACAATTCCGCTTGTCAGATTTGATAATCCTGCCGGCATGGAGTCTGCTGATATGAACCGTTTGAAACCAACCGATGATGCCGGCGAAGCAAGACTTGTGAAAAATCACGATTGTATTAAACAAAACAATCTTGAGGCTTCAAATGTTAGTATTTATCGTTCAGCAACAGATTTGCTAAGGCTGAATGCTTCTATGCTTGCAAGTATGCAGATGATTAAGCTTGCAGATACAATGTACAACAAAGCTATCAATATAAGAGAAGCTTAATAATTAAACGAAAGGTGTAAAAGCTATGTACACATCATTAGACAGTATGGGCAAAGTTAGCCTTATGATGGATTTGATATCTCAAAGACAAAGGGCTTTGGGGTCTAATATCGCGAACGTTGATACACCAGGATATATAAGACAAGATATTGATTTTGGGCAATATTTAAGCAATATGAACAGCCCGTTAGAAACACAATTATCAGAAAAACTCGGACCTTCAGCTATTGCAATGGATAGAAGCGAAGAACCTGTTAATGCGGCTAATGAACTTTTGCAAATGCAGGAAAATTCAATTCTTTATTCTATGGCAACAAGAAGAATGACTAATATTGTTACAGAAATGAAAACCGTAATAAATGTCGGTAAATAATTAAGGCAGGTGATTTAAAATGGGTATAATGGAATCAATAGATATGGGTGCAAAAGCACTTCAAGTTCATGGAAAGCGAATAGATATCCACGCAAAAAACATCGCTAACCTTGATACTCCGAATTATGTAAGAAAAATTCCTGTATTAACCGCAGTTGATGATGTTTCATTTCAAGGGCTTATGAACAATATGAAAGAAGATGTTTTTGGAGTCGGGACACTTCCGTATCTTCAAGGCGGGGTTAATTTTTCAGGTGTCGTAGAAGATCCGACACTCGGGCATAAAATCTACAAACCGGGTCACCCGGATGCAGATGCTGACGGTTATATAAGAGCATCTAATGTAAATGCTATGGTTGATATTGCGGATGCGCTTGTTGCTCAAAGAGCCTACGAAGCCAACCTTGCGTTGGTAAATATTTCCAAAACTATGGCTCAAAGGGCTTTGGAAATCGGTAAATAATAAAATATATGTGAGTGAGTAAGTAAGAATATGTCTAATCTCAAAAATAGTATGCTGAAATATCAAAACGATTTTGCGATAAAATTTGCGCAGCTTATGCAGGAAAAACTTTATATATGGAAAGAAGCACAAATATCAAAACGCAAAAGTTTATATAGTTTAGGTGCTATTCTCGGCTATATAGGGATATCTTTACTTGGCTTTTTGCCTGCGAAAAATGAACATGATTATGATTTGACTTTTCACTGCTGGGCGGCGGTAATTCTTTTTATTGGTGCCATTATAGGAAATATTATCCATACAAATAAAGAATATCAAGGTATAATAAAAAAGACTCTATTTAAAGACCTTTTGAGGGTTTTTAATAAAGATATAACATATAATAATTCCTGTGTTGCAATTCCAACTGATGTATTTCGTAACAGTATGTTGTATCGCGAAGATCATATTCAAATACGACACGATGATGATAGTTTCTGCGGAGTATTTCAAGATGTAGAATTTAAAATTAACGAAGTTGATTTTGGATATGAATATGAAACTAAAAACGGAAAACGATATGCACCTGTTTTTAATGGTGTTGCTATGCATTTTAAAATGAATAAAGAAATTAAAACTCGTGTTTTAATTGTTTCAAAAAGTTCAAGAAAAAAAGCTCCTGCAAATTATGAAAAAGTTGAACTTGAGTATAATAAATTTGCAAAAAAATATAATGTATATGCAGAAAAAAGTGTAATGGGTGCATCGGGTCAAATTGAAGCCAGATACCTGCTAAATACTGCATTTCTGGATAGATTTATGCAAATTCAAACAAGTTTTAAGATAAATAATATGTGCTGTTCTGTTTATGGAGAAAATTTGTTAATAATGCTTTCTACAAAGCGTGATTTATTTGAAATGAATCACCTGTTTGGTCGAGTTGATGATACGCGCCAATACAAATCGTTATTTGAAGAATTTGCATCAGTGTTGTCATTTATTGATGTACTTAATCTTGCAAGCCGTACAAAACTGTAGTATTCTTGAAATATGAAGATTTCAAAATTTAAAAAATACCTCTCCTGGAATATTATTTCAGCCATAGGTTATTTAAGTTCGGTTATTACAATATCTTTTATTATAATGTATTCACTTGCTGCATCAGGCTTGAATATGCGTACCGATATTGATGGGTATTTTTATGATTATATTACAAAGCATATAATAATACCTTATATCGGATTTTACAAAGGTCAGCTGCTTATAATTGCCGCATTGTTGATAGGTTCGTTTTTTGAAAATAAATATTATGTAGAAAAAGAAGAATACGGCTTTAGAATTTTTGAAAATCATGAAAAAGGTTATTCAATCTTATTTACTACAGGGCTATTTTTAAACCTGATACCGCTTTATATCCTTTGTATGATATTTGTTTCGTGGATTTTTAAGTTTTTTGGAAAATAAATTAGATTATTTATTTGTTCCCTCCCCGCTCGGGGAAGAAGCAATTGCCAAGTTTATTTGCCTCTTAAAATACTTAGAGGAGTATTACAATATGAAAGAATTCTATTCCCTCCCCTGCTTGGGGAGGGTAAGGGTGGGGACTGATTTATGTTAAAATAAGAATATGAACAACAAATAAAAAGCAAGAAACCTTAAAAAAAGTAATCAGATTTTGAAATTTTATGTTGAGAACATTATTAAAGGAGTTTATAAAGAAATATTGAAAGACTTCTGTGATTAAACCCCTGCGGGACAATCCCCATCCCAGCCTTCCCCAAGTAGGGGAAGGACTCACTATAAAACCTATCTACATACAAGAACTGCTCATAAGTATTATAATATGCGGTTTGTATTGAAGATAAAATAATTGTTCTCTTCCCACACCAAAAGAAGGAGCAATTGCCAAGTTCGTAGTGTAGAGTAGATTGTAGTTTTTCCTGCCAACTAATGAGTTAGAATTTTTAATCCCACTACTCCGGATAAAATTAATAATATACATATAAATTTTAAAAAGGTAGTTGGTTCTTTAAATATCAATATTCCAAATATAACAGTTCCTATTGTACCAATTCCGGTCCATATAGCATAAGCCGTCCCCAATGGTAACTGTTTTAAAGATAATGCTAAAAAATAAAAACTTAATATCATTCCAAGTACAGTTAAAACTGACGGAACAAGCTGGGTAAAACCTTCAGAAAACTTTAATCCAACTGCCCAAGAAATTTCAAATAATCCTGCTACAAATAAATAAATCCACTGCATATTATTTCCTTTCATAAAAAAACCAGAACGAAATCTTTTAAGATTTTCTCCCTGGTTTTTATCCTTCCGTGTACTTTTGATATTCAAAAGCATTTTCTCTTGGTCCAGACCAATCAAATATTGCGGAACCCTAGAAAATTTAACATATTCAATAATTAAAATGGTGTCGACGGCGAGAGTTGAACTCGCACGGGTCTCCCCACACGCCCCTCAAGCGTGCATGTCTACCATTCCATCACGCCGACAGATATCAACAGAACAATTATATCACAACCAAATTAATTTGCCGAATATTTTTTATATACATCTACTACATTTTTATATGCAACAGGCACATGTGTAACTTTGTGGCTTAAATAATAAGGGTTTGTAAATACTGAAAAAACTTCCGCACTGACTCCTGCTGTTGTATTTGCAGCCATACGCAGTGCGCGGTTATTAATATCCTTTTTTGCAAATGTTCTTCTAAAAGGGTTATTGCTTTCATACAGATCGTATGTAACAGTATCTATAACCTGCGGAACCGGTGTGGAATCAACCCAGTTTGTTAATACAAACATATTTTGCTTAAACGCTGTTGCATCAATTAAATTCATATTTGTATTAAATCAAAAAATAAAAAATTTTGCTATTATTGAAAGTTAATACCAGCCGTAATATCTTGGACGCATATAATAATACGGACGAGACATATAGTAATAATGTTGGCGCTCAAGATAGTTTCTGACTTGCTGTTCATAAATCATTTGCTGCTGCAGCATATTATTGCGCTGCTGCTCTTCTACAAGTGCTTTTTGTGCTTTTAATTGTTGTTCTTGATAATATTCGTTCTTTTTATTTTGAACATAAGTATTATAATCCTGATTTAGTGAATTTAGAGCATTTGTTAATTGTTGATTGCTATATTTTGACAAATATGAATTTGCTGTTCTAAAAAATTCATCTTGTTTTGCGCTGATTTCAGATTCCGGAACATTCTCAGGAATTTGGTTTCTAAATTCTGACCATTTTGGTATTTTTACAAAATGTGTCAGTTTTGATATATTTTTATCAAGTTTTTTTTGCTCTATTTCTGCAATAACTTTATTTGCTTCATGAATTTGCTTATCATCACGTGCTGCTGTTCTTGCTTTATATGAATATGAAAGTTTTGTATTACTGTTTTCAGTTGTTGCCTGAACTTTCATCAAATTTTCGTAGCAGTAATTTTCGTTTAGCAATTCGTATGCATATTTATTAGCTGCTGTGTAATTTTTTAACTTTTTGTATGAAGAATATAAAAGTTCTTTATCCTTATATTGAGGTTGTTTAAGTTTTTGGGCGTAAGTAATTGCAGTTGTATAATTCCCAAGCGCATAGTAGCAGTTTGCAATAGAAGAGTTGATGAAATCATCTCCGGGATTTTCGTACATCTTGAAATAATTTAGAGCCATTGTATATTGACCGGTTACAAAATATAAGAATCCGAATGAATGGTTGACAATTTCCGGTTTGAAAACCTGATTGTTTCTATCCATGGATTTAATCTTGTTTAATATGCGCAAAGCTTCATTGTAGTTGCCTTTCGTATAGTTTTTGTCATAATATTGTAAGTATGCGGGGAAAAAGTTCGGATATTTTGTAAAAACTTTATTCCAATCACCTTTTGCGATAATTTTTTGGATTTTTTTTACATATTTATAATCTTCTTTTTCCTCTTTAGTAAGAGTTTTCAGAAACCTGTTTTCTTCCTCTTTAGATAAATTTATAAAATCGGCATCTATCTTTTCGGTACTCAAATTGTAATATTTGAGGTAATTGCCGTAGGGAATATTTTTTGTTTGAAGGCTGTCAGAATATATTGTGCGCACGGAATTTGCCGTAAATACATAACCTTGCGCAGCGTAAGCATTTACATTAAATAAACAAATAATGGTTAAACCCAGCAAAATCTTTTTCATTCCAACACACCTCATTTAATCATTCCAGCACATTCTTATTTATATAACGAAAATAATTAAAATTTGTTCATAAATTCCTCTGCCGGTAATGCTAAATATAAAATAGCAGAGCTTTATTGCCCTGCTATTTCTATCAAATATTATCAATCAGTTTACTAAACTTCTTTAAATACCAAAGAAGCGTTTTGACCGCCAAATCCAAATGAATTTGAAAGTGCTGCATGAATTTCTTTGTTAACCGCTTTATACGGCGCATAATTCAAGTTAGCAACTTCTTCATCTTGATTATCAAGATTGATTGTAGGAGGTACAACATTGTCATTAATTGCTTTAATACAAACAATAGCTTCTGCAGCACCTGTAGCACCAAGCATGTGACCGTGCATACTTTTTGTTGAAGTTACATATAATTCTGAATTTTCTGCTTTGTCTCCAAAAACTTTAGCAACAGCATGAGATTCAGCTTTATCACCCAAACCGGTACTTGTACCATGGGTATTTACATACTGAATTTCAGCAGGTTTCAAGCCGGAATCTTTTAATGCAAATTCCATAGCTTTTATTGCACCTGCACCATCCGGAGCCGGAGCAACAACGTCATAAGCATCAGCTGTTTGACCGTAACCTACGATTTCTGCATAAATTTTTGCACCACGTTTTTTAGCATGTTCATATTCTTCTAAAATAAGAACACCGGCACCTTCTGACATTACAAAACCGTCTCTGTCTTTGTCATAAGGACGAGAAGCTCTTTGAGGCTCATCATTACGTTTAGACAGGGTTCTTGCAGCTGAGAATGCACCAACACCAACGTCACAAATAGTAGCTTCTGCACCGCCGGCAACCATAACGTCAGCGTCACCCCATTGAATTGATCTGAATGCATCGCCAATTGAGTGTGAGCCTGTTGCACAAGCTGAAACTACAACTTTATTTATACCTTTGAAACCGTATTTCATAGAAATATTACCGGAAGGCATGTTTACAATCATCATTGGAACTGTGAAAGGAGAACATTTGTTCGGTCCTTTTTCAATGATTCTTAAATGGTTTTCTTCAAATGTTTTAAAACCGCCGGCAGCAGAACTTACAATAACTCCAACTCTATATGGATCTAAATCTTGCATTTCGTCCAACTTAGAATCTTTAATTGCTTCATCGGCTGCAACCATTGCAAATTGGATAAATCTATCCATTTTTTTAGCTTTTTTAGCATCCATATAATCGTCAGGGTTGAAATTTTTCACTTCACCAGAAATTTTAACAACATGTTTATCAACATCAATTAATTCAGATGTTGAAATACCGCTTTTACCGGCTTTCAGGCTTTCCCAAAACTTATCTACGCCGACACCAAAAGGTGTAACAGCACCAAGCCCTGTAATTACAACTCTTCTTTTACTCATGAGATATCCCTTTTTCCTTTAATAATAAATAATGCGAGAATGAAATCACAAAATCCCACTCTCGCAAATATAAAATCCAGTTTGAATAATTCAAAATTCAATTAGTGAGACAATTACTTACCTAATTTGCTGTCAATGTAAGAAACTGCATCTTGAACTGTTTGAATTTTTTCTGCGTCTTCATCAGGGATTTCGCATTTGAATTCTTCTTCTAAAGCCATAACTAATTCAACTGTGTCTAATGAATCAGCGCCTAAATCATCTGTAAAACGAGCTTCAGGTGTAACTAATTTTTCATCAACACTCAATTGATCTACTACAACTTTTTTTACTGTTTCTAATGTACTCATCTTTGTTTTCCTCTTATTATTTGTGTATTACTAAATACTTTTCTTGCAACATTATAACTTGTTGAATATTTTTTTGCAAGAAATTTACAATTTATCAATATTTTTGTAAATAATCTTTACTATATAATTAAACCGCCGTCAATTTGAAGAACCTGACCTGTTATATAATCAGCATCAAGAGCTAAAAATTTAACAGCTTTAGCTATATCTTCAGCTTCGCCCATTCTTTTTAGCGGAATCATTTTCATGTATTCATCAACATTGCCAAGGTCTTTTGTCATATCTGTTGCAATAAAACCAGGGGCAACAGCATTAACTCTGATACCGCGTGAACCTAATTCTTTTGCTAAAGATTTTGTAAAACCAACCAATCCTGCTTTTGCTGCTGAATAGTTTGCCTGACCCGGGTTGCCGTATAAACCTACTACTGATGTTGTGTTAACAATAGCACCTGATCTTTGTTTCATCATAAGTTTTACAACCGGTTTTGAAACATAAAACGCACTGCTTAAATTTGTGTTAATAACAGCATTCCATTTATCTTCTCCCATTCTTATGAATAAATCATCGCGGGTAATACCTGCATTGTTCAATAAAACATCAATTCTGCCGTATTTTTCAACGATTTTAGCAATATTTTCATCAACTTCAGATTGATTTGAAACATCAAATTTATAAGCTTCTGAATTTGAACCTAAAGCTTTTAATTCTTCAACGGTTTGATTTGCGGCATCAACATTGCCTGCATAGTTAATAACAACATCGCAGCCTGCTTTTGCAAGTTCTATTGCACATGCCTTGCCGATTCCGCGAGAGGCGCCTGTTACTAATGCGACTTTCTTATCTGTCATAATTTCTCCTTATTGTTTGTCTATTAAGCAATCGCCATTTCTTCTTTTAAAGCAGAAATAGTACTTTCTAAAGATTCTTTGTCGTATATATTATATGTTTTTACTGTTGGGTCAATTTTTTTATTTAATCCTGCTAGAACTTTACCCGGTCCGATTTCGATAAATGTATCAACATCTTCTGCTATCATTTTTTGAATTGTTTGTGTCCAGTGAACAGATGAATAAATTTGACGAGGCATTTTATTTTTAAATTCTGTGTTTAAAAATGTTGCATCGGCATCAACATTTGTAAATACCGGAACTTGTGCATTATTTAAATCAAGTTCAGAAACAAAATTCGCAAATTCGTGACCTGCATTTTCCATAAATTTAGAGTGAAAAGCTCCTGAAACAGCAAGAGGAACGACTCTTCTTGCGCCTGCTGCTGATAATAATTCTCCGGCTTTAGCTACAGCTGCCTCGTCACCTGTAATAACGACTTGAGCAGGTGAATTATAATTTGCTACATCAACATAACCAACACTTGATGCTTCTTCAAGAGCTTTTTCAAGACTGCCTTCCGGAGCATTCAAAATAGCAGCCATAGCGCCGCCTTTTGTTGCACCCATCAAATCAGCTCTTTTTTGGATTGCTTTTAATGTTGTTTTTAAATCCATAACACCTGATGCATACATTGCACAATATTCACCTAAACTGTGACCTGCTGTACAGCAAGGTTCAAGACCCAATTGTGATTTGAAAGCTTCTAATGCTGCAATAGACATTGTAACTATTGATGGCTGAGTATTAACTGTTTGTTTCAAGTCTTCATCAGGACCTTCAAAACACATTGTTGTAATACTTTTACCTAAAACTTTATCTGCCGTATCAAAAACATTTTTTGCAGCTTCAAAGTTTTCATATAAATCTTTTCCCATGCCAACAGCTTGAGAACCTTGTCCCGGAAATAAAAAAGCAACCTTTTTTGTCATACCTTTACTCCTATTAAATTAAAATTTTGTAACTCACATTCTGATAAAGATTCTAGCAAATGCCTTCACGAAGTCTTACAACTGCAGCACCCCATGTCATACCTGCTCCAAATCCGCATAAAATAGCTGTTGAACCAAGTTTAATTTTACCTTTTTCAACTCCTTCAACAAGTGCGATAGGAATTGAAGCCGCTGATGTGTTTCCGTAATATTTGATATTGGAAATAACTTTTTCATCAGAGTAATCAAGTCTTTGCTGCAAAGCTTCAATAATTCTTTGATTTGCCTGGTGAGGAATTAGATAATCAATATCTTCAGCTTTCATACCGGCTTCATCAATACATTTATCGACATATTTAGGCAAAGTTGTTACAACAAATTTGTAAACGTCACGTCCTGCCATGTGGATATGAGAATCAACCGGATCGCATGGTTCTACAAGCGGGCAATTTTTACCTGGCATATTCATGTAAATATACTGTCCGATTGTACCGTCAGCTCTAACATCAAGTGATAAAACGTCGTCAATACCGTCTTCGGCTTCGGTTACAACAAAAGCTCCGGCGCCGTCACCAAATAGAATAGATGTTCCGCGGTCTTCCCAATCTACAAGGCGGGAATTGTTGTCAGCTGCAACAAGTAAAATCTTTTTATATAGTCCTGAACCGATTAAACCTCTTGCAACTTGCAGAGCATAAATCAATCCAGTACATGCTGCTGTTAAATCAAATGATGGCACAAATTCCGGAATGCCAAGTCCTGCTTGAATATTACAAGCTAATGCCGGATATAATTGAGGAGGTGCGGAAGCTGCGGCTATTACACAATCTATCTCTTCAGGTTTAAACCCTGATTTTTTAATAGCTTGTTTTGAAGCTTCTATACCTAAATCTATAGCACTTTCATTTCCTGAAACTACTCTTCTTTCTTTAATACCTGTTCTGGTATAAATCCATTCATCAGAGGTTTCATACAATTTTGTTAAATCGTCGTTTGTTAATACAGTTTTAGGTACACTGTATCCTACACCTGCAATTCTTAATGGTTTAACATTTTTTGACATAATATTTTCCTATCTGTTTATATTTTCTGCAATTTTAGAGTTTATATCCTTGTTAAGCACTCGAACCGCTGCTTTTACCGCATTTTTCATAGCATAAGATGAACTGCGCCCGTGTGCAATAACAGAAATACCTTTTACTCCTAATAATAGCATACCGCCAAAATCTTCCCAATTAGTTCTTTTTAAAATTCTTCTTAAAAACGGTTTTGCTAACAAACCGATAATGCAGCCTAACAAATCAGATTTAAATTCTACTGATATCATTTTCAAAAGCATTGATGCTGTGCCTTCTGTAACTTTTAATGCAATATTACCAGCAAATCCGTCACATACTACAACATCACATTTATTTATAAATAATTCTTTACCTTCAATATTACCGGAAAAATCAATTCTGCCTTGTTCGTGCATTTCTTTTAATAAAGGATATGTTTCTTTAACAAGTGCATTACCTTTACCTTCTTCTTCTCCGATACTTAAAATACCCACTTTAGGGCTTTCAATTCCAACGACATCTTTTGCATAGACCAAACCCATTTCGGCAAACTGTGCAAGCATTTCAGGGGTACAATCACTATTTGCTCCGCCATCGATTAATACAACGGGTTTTTTCATTGTAGGCAAGGTAACTGCAATTGCAGGTCTTGAAACACCATGAATTCTGCCTAAACCAAACAAGCTTGCAGCCATTGCTGCGCCCGTTGAACCTGCTGAGACAACAGCTTCACATCTGCCTTCTGCAACAGCTCTTACGGATGCTACAATTGATGAGTCTTTTTTCTTACGAATAGACTGTCCTACAGCTTCACCCATTCCAATAACTTCAGATGCGTGTGTAATTGTATAGTCAATCTTGTCAAGATCGATTTTAATTCTTCTTTTATGACCTTTTGTGCCGCAATCAGAATATATACAGCCGGCAGATTTAATTCTGTCAAGCTCGGCCTGAATCTCATCTTCTCTACCAACAAGCTCAAGACCGACACCATATTCTTGTGCCGCCCATAATGCACCTTCAACTATTGCTTGAGGTGCGTAATCTCCGCCCATTGCATCTATTGCTATTCTTGCCATATCCTTCTCTCTCCAAAGTTTGGTTGAAAACCAAAAGCGGTAAATTTAATTGCCGCTTTTGATTTTTACATTTAATTATTCTTCTGTTTTTTCTTCTGAAGTTTCTTCAGCTTTAACTTCTTCTTTTACTTCTTCTGCTTTTGGAGCTTCTTTTTTAGCTGCCTTTTTAGCAGTTTTCTTAGCAGGAGCTGTTGCAGCCGCTGCTGCTTTGTCTGCTAATCTTACAGGTTGGCCTTTGTAAGTGCCGCATGCTGTACATACTGTATGTGTTAAAACTGTTTCGCCACAGTTAGGACATTTTGTTGTTTCAGGCTTTGTAGCTTTCCAATTAGCTCTTCTGCTGCCTTGAGCCGAATGCCCTGTTCTTTTCTTAGGTACTGCCATTTTGTCTTTCCTTTTTTATTTTCTTGTACTTACTAACTGTTTGTTGGGTTAATTTGGATATTTTTAAAGACATCCAGTCTTGGATCAGTGGTATTTTCTTTTGCAAGAAATTCCCTTCCTTTACAATTAATACCACAAACTTTTTTATTTGGAAGGTTTAATATTACAGATTGATACAATAAGTCATAAATATCAATCTCTTTTTCGCCGTTTAAATCTGTTACAAATTGACCGTCTTTGAGTTCAAATTCCTGTCCGGATTCTGTATATTCACCAAGTAACGAACCTTTTGAATACAATTCATCAAAGTCAAAATCCAGATCATGTTCAAATTTGTCAAGGCATAAATCACATTCAAGATTAACCTTTCCTGTGACGTGACCAGAAATCTCTATAAATTCACCAAGAGATTTTGCACATAAATCCGCATGGATAGGAGTAACACAATCTATACCTTCGATTTGCTCATCAAAAGTGCAATATAGTGTTTTATTTTCGGCATTTTCTAAATCTTCAATTAATAAAATCTTTTCCATAATCTTAAATTTTACATATACTGTTCTTCCTGGATTGCAAGGGCTGCAATTTGGTTGGAAGCAAAACAGACTTTTTTCAATGGTCCTTCTGTATCTTTCTCAATTATAACTGTGTTTGGAGACTGCATTCTTTCAACAAGTTCCTGATAAAGAGCCTGAGCTTCTTTAACATACAACACAAGCGGTGCTGTTGAACCTTTAATAAATACTAAAACTGCGTAGCGTTTTTTAATATTTTGCGCATTCATTCCTTGAGGATTAAATTGTTGAGCCATAATTATCTCCTTTTTCGTATATGTATTTTAACGGAAAAATACATGAAAATCAACCATTTTCGGTATAATTATCAGCAAAGCTTTTCGATATGCACCTTTCGTGGTATAATTTGTGTAATTAAGGAGCTTATTTATGTGGGACAAACTCAAAGAACAATTTAATCTGCTTAAACTTGAAAAGAAAAAGCTTTATCTTATTACAAGTTCTGATAAATTTATTTCAAAAGATGATTTTTTAGATGCGATAGCGTCATCACTTCAAGGTGGGGTTGATATTGTGTGTTTGAGAGAAAAATCCATTCCGGATAATGTCATAGTAGAAATTGGGCATAAAATAAGAACTCTTTGTGATGAATACGGAGCAACATTTATAGTAAATGATCGGCCGGATATAGCGCATATTGTTGAAGCTGATGGAGTTCATCTCGGGCAAAATGATATAAGTATAGCTGATGCAAGAGAAATTGTTGGTGCGAATGCTATTATCGGAAAAACAACCCAAAACCCGGATCAAGTTATCAGTGCTGTCAACAGTGGCGCAGATTATATTACCCTAGGTCCTGTATATACAACACCTTCTAAAATATCTGAGTCTATAGATATGAGTGCTGTCAGATGGGTTAATGAAAATGTTGATATCCCCTCATTTATCACGGGTGAAATAACTTTAGACAATATAAGCGAATTAACAGCCGCAGGAGTTAATAAAATTGCTTTGACTGATTCAATTATATATGCAAGAATTCCTGAATATGCGGCAAGAAATTTCTTGAAATACTTGTCATAATCCCTCAAGTGGCTATTTTTTATATAAAAACTTGACAACCCCCGGAACCGAATGCTATAATTACTACAGATATAATAGTCCTTTTGTGTAATTTACCTTTTCAAAAATTTGCTATACGAGCTGCAAGATTTTTTGAAAGGAAATTTTTATGACAAATAACGAATTAGTTCATGTAAACGGTTACACAAGAAAAGATGGTACAGATGTAAGCGAATACTATAGGAGTGCGCCAAATTCAGGCGGCTTCGGAGAAAAGGAATCATACAATGCCGGGGCGCAAGACTATTTGCATAATCCGGAATTGTATAATGATAGTAGTTTTGACCCGGCTTCCATGCTGCTTCAAGGCGGTGTAGAAGAAAATGTTTATAACCCGAATTATATTTATCAAAACCCGGATGGAAGTTATAATATAGGGATTTCAAACTCTGAAGATGACACATTATATGAAGATCAAGATGCAGCAAGTGCCAATGTTCCATTGGTAAATGATGCAATAAATATTTTATCAACAGAAACTCCTCAAATACCTGAAAAAATAGATAATATAATTGACAAAATTGAACAAAATCACATACAAAATGTATCAGTAGAAAAGACCCTGCTGGATAATCTGGTAAATGCAAAAGATCAAAAAGTATATTCTAAAATTTATCCTAAATATCTTAAACAAAAAGAATATAACAGTAAAACCGGAGCATTTATAAAAAGATTCAAATATGCAAACTACAACAACGACTACCAAATGCTTTATGATGATTTGCAAAATTATAAAAGTGATTTTAAAGATGTAACTGGACGTAATTACATTAATAGACCTTTGAAAGCAGAGCAAAAAGCTTTAAGTATACCATTTTTTACTAATGAATTTAAGAGAAAAACAGTAGACGCAGGAATGACTCTTCCAATCTTTGGTAGCATTCCAGATGCTCAAGAAATGTGGAAAGCAGCCTCTTTTGATTTTACAGAAAGTGAAGAATATATCAAAAGAAATGGGGCTTTGGTTTATCGTGTATCAGATATTCAAAGTAAAGAATTTCAAGATATTATTAAAACAAAATTGAAAAAGTCTAATATGAATGATTCAGTCGGAATGATATATCATGCTGATAGTAATTTATCAAAGCAGATTTCAGTATCAAAAGGATTAAAAAAAACATTTCAAAAATACCAAGCATATCTTTTAAATGGTGGAATTATAAAAAACAAAAGTATATATCTTGGTGATAATCCAAACTTAGCTTTATCTTTGGGGCATGTTGATATTCCATATATGTTCATAGATAAAGATGAGCAATTATGTTCAATAGTATTAGATGTATATGACTTTGATCCAAATGATAGAGATTGGAAAGTAAGAGTTGCTGCAGATACTCAAACTGCAGGTATAACCAGAAAATATTATTCTATTAATATAGTGAAAACTCCACCACAAATTTGGAAAAATTGGGTAATATATATTCAACCGAAAAGCTATTTTTTACAAAAACCATAAAATATAACTAATAAGATATTTAATGGGAAAAGGAGCAATAATATTGAGTATTTTAGGGTATAATTATCTAAACATATAGATATTGGATTATATATATTCTTCAACAGCCAATTGCAAAGTTTTATAGAATATAATATTGATACAAGGTTTGATAAATAACAGCCTAGTAATATCAAATTTAATATAGATACCGGATTATAATAATCTAGACAGAATAATAAAACTGGTAAACTACCAAGCCATATACCTATCAATACGACCAATACTATTTTGTAAATCCAAAATAAAATCTTTTTCATTGTAAAAATATTTTAACATATAAGAAGGTAATATCCATCAGTCAACTATCTCTTTTTAATTGAGAACTGAAGAAGTAAGGTTCAAAAACCTTACTTCTTTGGTATAAAACATTGCTTCAAATGACCCGGATTGGAAAGTACAAATAGCAAGAAAAGCTCAAGAGTTAAATACTGCAAGAATGTATTATTCAATTATAGTAGTAAAAACTCCTAAAAATGTACTTAACCAATGGTTGATAAATTCAAAAAACTATAAATAAAATAGTAAACTATATATAATAAAAAATAGATAATAATTAAAATGAAAAATGAAAAGGTTAGATATATATTATGTTTAGATATTTTATTACTTACTAATAATCTTGTTCCATTATAAAATGAAACTATTATAGATAAACTTGGTAATATACTAAGAATAATCCAAATAAATAGTTTTATATAATAAAACAAGTCTAATTTTGTATTAACTTCTAAAAACATAAATAAAAAGCCAAATAATAATATTGGAATTATTATAAAATTCCATAGAAAGTAAATTATAAATAATAAAGATAAATAACCATATAGCAATTTCTTTTTCATAATATATAGTTTATCAGAATAAATGTTAATAACCATCAGTCAACTCACTGTTTTTAAACCATTAAACGTTAGTTGTCAAAGATGGTGCTATAGATATGAATTGGCGGACAAGATCACTATCCCATTGTATTCCGGCGCCTTCTTTAAGGATTGCACAGGCTTTTTCGATTGGCATACCTTTTCTGTACGGTCTGTCACTAACCAGCGCATGGTAAGCATCTGCAACTGATACAATTCTTGCTGCTAACGGAATTTCATTACCTTTTAATTGCTCAGGATAACCTTTTCCATCAAGTCTTTCGTGGTGATATTTTACAATCGGAATCAAATCTCTTAATGCTTCATTTGGTGCTAATACTTTTTCTGCTCCGATTACAGGGTGTTGTTTCATGATTTCCCATTCATCATCATCAAGTTTACCCGGTTTTTTAAGTACGGATTCAGGGATACCGATTTTTCCAACATCATGAAGCAGTGCGCCGACTTTAATTCTTTCAACTTCGCTTTCCGGAAGGTTTACTGCACGAGCTAGAGCTTCTGCATATCTTGATACAGATGTTGAGTGACCTTTTGTGTATGGGTCTTTTGCATCAATTGCACCTGCTAACGATGTAACCATTTCCATCAGGTGGTTGTGGTTCATAATCTCTTCTTGGTTGAATTTGTGAACCAATTCTTCTTCAAAATTGATACCAATTTGTGAGTGGCGTTTTGCAAGAACTTCTGCAAATGAATTTAGTGCAACATCGTCCCAGAAGTTGAAATCAGAAGAACTTACTATTGCAGACATACCTTCTTTATAGCCTTTTGCCTGCGAAATAAACATAGCCTGTTCTGCAAGGATTAACAATTTTTCCTGATCGATAGTGCATTCAGGGAATGTAGAAATTCCAACAGAAACCTTAATTGGTCCCACATCATCTACAAAGCAGCATGACAGGCAATATGTAATATATTCTGCCAGATATTTTGCATCTTTTGTATTTGTTTCCGGCATGATTACAGCAATTTCATCCCCGCCGTATCTTCCTGCTGAGTCGTTTGCTCTTATATTTTGTTTAATTTTCTCGGCAATAGTTTTGATAACCTCATCACCTTTAGCGTGCCCGAGTTCTCTATTGATTTTTGAAATATTGTTTACGTCAAACATTACGACTGATAATGGTGTTTCATTGTCTTTAGCCCGTGTAAGCTCTTTTGCAAGAATTTCCTGGAAACCTCTGTGATTGTATAATGATGTAAGGGTATCAGTGTTTGCAAATTTGCTTGTCTGCTCTTGTAGTTGAAGGTTGTGTATAAACATTCCCATATAATTTGAGAAGAAATTAACAATATTTGTATTAATATTGGTAATCCCCTGCCCTACAAGCATTACTCCGATACATTTGTTAATGGAAACCATTGGTACAATAACTGAACTGGTTTTCATTAAATATGGAATATTCAAATAATTGATATTATCTTTGTCTATAATTGACTTGGTTTTGAAACTTTTTATAATCGGATTGTTTTCATCAGACATAAAAATTTTTGATGAGTATGTATTGCCGGTATTGCTGTATAATTTAAGATTTATACATTTTGATTTTTCGTGGAAAAGTCCAAATCCGACAAAGTTCCATTTTAACTGGCTTACACAAATATTATTCAATTTTGAAAACAAATCTGCCATGCTTTTATTATTTTGGAAAGCGTCAGAGATCCCTTTCATAATTTCAAAATAATTAATATTTGAAGCGGCTTTCTTTTGGTTAACTATATATTCATTAGTATAAAGCTTTGGTCTTGTTCTTGTTGTGTTGAAGTTGTTGATAGTTTCTACAATGCTGTTGAGGCTGGCTTCTTCTGCAACAGAAATCGGCTTGATAAGATTATCAAGCTTCTTTTTAGTCTTTTTAAGCTCACTTGATTCATCAGGTTTAACTGTTGGGGTGTTATCATTTATAGGCACAGAAATCATTTTTAAGTTTTCCGGCGGGTCTATAGTTTTTCCCATAGGATTTGAACTTAAACTTTTCTTTTCCTTTTTTATGGTTTTATTTAATTCGTTTTTATTTAAGTTTTCCAACAGAATCTACCTACAATTTCCTTCTATAAATCCTGTAATAAAAAATATTTGACAAAACTGTCACAATTTTTTACATTACTAAACAATTTTATCTCATATAATTCTAAAATCAATCCTGCAAACAGACGGAAATTTCGCATTCCGGGTTGCAGGAATCCTTATAGTTTTATACTTCTACTACATTTATAGTATAAAACATGTTGTTTGATTTTTCTATCGTTGAGAGCTTTTTGTTAATATATGTAACAAAAGTAATTCAAATTCTAAAGAATTTATAAAACATATCCGATATACACATTGTAATCAGAAAACTGTAAGGAGTGTATTAAAATGTCAGAGAAAAAGATTATGGCGGTAGAAGACTTAATGGTAGATTATGCTGAAATGACCAGTTTTGATTTTGGTTCATTAAGCAATGAAGAAATGGATACATTAAATAAAATCACAAATAACGAATATTCTAAAAAACCTTATGCGTTTAAATATGGAAATTTCAAACTTGTGGATTTTTTCCATTCATTATTAACTGATCAAGGTTAATAGCTGTTAGATTTTGGAGATATGTGTTATGAACGAAAGAGAAATGTTTGAAAAGGGTTGTTTTCTGCCCGAATGGGCATCTGATACGCAAGAAGAAATAATGCCGATATCAGGTGTTTATACAAGACAAAACAAAGACCTTCAAACCCTGTTAAAAGAACTGGACGGAATAAAAGACCGGATACAAGAAATTCAAGCCAGACAATGGCACTTAGCAAGACTAATTCATTTTCACGAAAATGAGCTTGCAAAAGATTAACGACTACCAGACACACTACACATAATAAAAAGCCATAAAATAATTTATGGCTCTTTTTTTGTACAATTTTGTACAAGGATTTGGTTCAGGGCTGCCAAATTCAAAATTTAAGCGGTCATGAGTTCATTATCAGGTTTTCCGACCGTTTGTATTAATGCGTCGATTACTTTAGGCATCTGGCAGATAAAAGAATAATGGCCGTTTCGCAAAGAACATCTTTTACAATCACAATTGATGGAATAACATTCAAGTGCTTGTTCCGTCCAATTCTGGGTGATAGATTCAGACATTTCTTCATTTCCGGGCATGTACATGTCAACATTTTCAGAAATTATTCTATCCATATATGCCTCCCAAAATTCTTAAAACCTACCCAATATAATTTTAATCGATTAAGTACTTACTTCAATCCTCTATTTATATGATTTTATATCAAATTAAGACATGATAAGGCGGCGGCAGGAATCTGCCGCCGCCTTATTGTAATTAAGTCTATATAAAATAGTCTATTCTTCTACCGGAGGTTTTGGAGGACAGTTACAAACCGGTCTTACCGGATTCATGTGATGTCTTTTGTCCATGCGAGCTTTTCTCGGGCAGTTTTTAAATTCTTTTTTAGCATCAGCTTTCAGCTTATCTAACTTTTTAACTTGCTTAGAGGTAAGAATAGCTTTAAATTCATCTTTACTTTGTTTGTGAATATCACGCATTTGTCCTTTTAGGGCATGTAATTCTTTGTGAATAGGTGCAAGTTTTTCCTGTCTTTCTTTTACGGTTAATTTTTCGTTAAAGATGGTTTCCATTTCTTGATGTTTTACTTTGATTTGTTCTTTAATTGGTTCCATTGCGGTTTTAGCTTTTTCTCTAATTTGTTTAGCTTGAGCCTTTTGTGCATCGGTCAATTTCAATTCGTCTTCAAACTTTAGCATATCAAAATGCGGTTTATGCATTTTACCTGGGCAGCCAAATTGAGGAGCCGGAGCTTCATTTTTGATAGGACACGGACCTTGTGGCTGTAAAGCTGCTTCTTCTTGTGCAAATACTTGAGTTGTAGCGGTAAGTGCAATTACACCAGCTAAAATTAATAATTTTTTCATTTAACTTCCTTTCATTTTGTATTTATACACTCTTGAGTTATTAAAACCTCTATACTCAAATAACGATCTGAGAATAAAATTGTTCATTTTTGGGTGGAAACCCTTGCTATTTGTCTTTCACCATCAGAAAGATTGTAACTCCCATAACGATAAGACCACATAATTGACCCAGTAAAACCAAAGGCATAAGAACAAAAACATTAGCACTTTGCTGGGCAAAATTTGCGTATATGCCGGATCCGATAATGATTATAATTTGTACAAACCAAATAGCAGCAAAACCTGCAAAAAATTTTCCTGCGTTTTGTGGTGAAATACTATTAAATCTTCTTTTTATTAAAGATAACAAAGGGAAAAAATGAATAAACATATATAATATTGCAATAGTAAACATTATCTGAATCAAAAATAAAGGATCGTTTTTTGTCAACATTATATAAACGGGAATTAAAACCATAGATAAAAAACCAAAAATCATCCAAAAAATAAACCAGAACAGTATGAACCAATTTAATTCCGAACGAATTGCCGTATTTTTATAATCAAAGCTGTTTTTAAAAGCTAATAAATAATAACTAAACACATTATGCATAAAACTTTTCCTAAATGCTCCAAATATTAATATAATATGAAAAATAACTATATGCAATTTGTAAATGCGATTGTGATATAATAATTTTGAAAGGAATTTAGGTATGACAAAAGTTACACTTAATCCAATAACAAAACCGGTAGCAAGAAAAATTGCGCAGCTAAAAAGTGATATGGTATTTTCTGCAGTAACCGGAGATTATAAGGGGTTTAAAACAGCATCAAAGGCACATGCCAAATTGGCTGTTGAAAATTTTGACTTGCTAAAATCTATTCCCAGCCCGTCAGTAAATGTTCCTTTGTTTTCAAAAGCTGGATTGAGAATGGCAAAAGTGTGGATTTTAAACAAACTCAGAATTAAAACTCCTGAAGAAAAACTGTTAAGCCAAATGGCAAAACAAGAAAAATCTAGACATAGACTGTAAAATTATATTCAATTCGAAAACTTGTTCCTAATATAAAACAGCTACCTGATACTGGGTTTCGAGGTCAATTTAAATTCTTCAAATCTCTTGCACCATGGCTTTTAATTATTGCCGTAATAATGGGGGATGGGGGAATTTTCTGTTGGTATAGTTACATAAATTCTCTCCTTTAATAGTTGCAAGTGTAACTCAACTTATTGCTTCAATATCTTTGCTGTTAATTTTCTTTTTTGCATCAATCCGATTGTATCGGTGGTATTAATGTGTGTTTGTACGATGTGTTTATTTGCGGTCTCAGCACCGCAGCAGGTTTTGCTTATAAAAAATGCAAAGGGCGGAGAACTCCTGGGTGCATCTTGCTCACAAATTTCTTTTAACCTTGGGAATGCTCTTGGAGCGTTTATAGGCGGAGTACCGGTAACTCATGGTTTAGGATATCAATATACTGCGCTACCCGGGGTAATTTTTACCCTCATAGGTTTTGTTGCATTATTTTATTTTTATAAAAGATACGAACAACCTCTGTCTGTTAGAAACCATCTTTTGCTAAAATAAGAAATTGCAGAAAAAATTTTGCCTTCGGCTAAAGTACTCCACAACTCATTCGTGCTTGAACTCAAACGAAGCTTTCATATCAAAACCTGATAAATAAAAAAGACGATAACATTTGTTATCGTCTTTTTTATGGTGGAGCTAGTAGTTTGACTAGCACTATTCTCTAAAATACTGTAATTATATTTTTAAATAAATATTTTTACTTAAAAATATTTAACAGAATAAAATTGATTTTATAATAATTACCTAAAATTCAACTACTACAAAAGTTTTAGCTATAATATCTTTTATTAGAAATGGGATTTAAATGGGAATTTTTAAAGCACATTATGGGAATTTAATGGGAATGTTATAGTTTTATATGAAAATTAAACTTGAAATAATAAACGACAATTAATGATATTTATCCAATTAATGCTAGTTTATTTAATTAACTGAACCCATAAAATATCGGGGGTATATATTAATACAGTTTTTCGCAATTAATTGTTTAAGTGAATCAATTGTTCTTGTTCTTGCCAGTTTAAAGTTTTTATATTGAACAATTTCGACACCGTTAAATCCTTTGGTTGAGTACCTTTTAGAATTGTTTCAACAATTTTTGGAGACAAAAATCTTAAATTCAAAATTTGTTTTATATAACTATTATCTTTTAAATTCTCTAGTTTTTGAATTTCTTTTGTATTCTTCGCTTTTCCTGTCAGCAACAATTCATGCCAATAATAGCTTTTCACAATTGCTTTTACTAAATTGTCATTTATAAATATTTCATCTTTTGAATTTGAATCAAGAATTAAAACTTTATTGCCTTTAGAATTTGTTGTTGAAATCCTTACATCTTTTTTAATTGTTATAAATTCTTGCTTAAAAGTTTTTAGTTCTGCAATATCTTGAATATCACCACCTAAGTTATACAAGAATTTTTGAATTTGATTTTTATTTAAATTTATTTCTATCCAATCTTTTGAAATAACTATTTTTTCAATTATATTTTGTATAATATTATGATTTATAAAATTTATTG
>OHPB01000218.1_pt1 | contig 43915 bp, 35 predicted proteins | sample 1577621 | NCBI WGS metagenome assembly OHPB01 (sample SAMEA3879577, study PRJEB24766) | human gut metagenome | biome: human-associated habitat; feature: feces | place: USA | collected 1985/1987 | reverse complement strand
TAGCCGGAACAGGTTATGTAGGACTAAGTATAGCAACACTCCTAAGCCAGCACCATCAGGTAACGGCAGTAGATGTCATACCTGAAAAAGTAGACTTGATAAACCAACGCAAATCGCCGATACAAGACGATTATATAGAAAAATACTTGGCGGAAAAGGAACTGAACCTGACGGCAACCCTTGACGGCGCAAAGGCGTATGCGGATGCGGACTTTGTTGTCATTGCAGCACCAACAAACTACGACGCCGTAAAGAACTATTTTGACACAAGCCATGTAGAGGAAGTCATCGACCTTGTCCTGGATGTCAATCCCGACGCCGTTATGGTGATAAAGAGCACCATACCCGTAGGCTACTGCCGCAGCCTTTATGTGAAGTATGCCGCAAGGGGAGTAAAGAGGCTCAACCTGCTGTTCTCTCCCGAGTTCCTGCGTGAAAGCAAGGCTTTGTACGACAACCTTTATCCGAGCAGGATAATCGTTGGAGTGCCGAAGATGATGGACGACGGACGCTTTGCGGATGAGAACGCCGCCATCAAGGCGATAGCCGACATGCCTAAGCTGGAAGAAGCCGCGCACACATTCGCCGCCCTGCTTCAGGAAGGAGCAATAAAGGAAGACATCGACACCCTGTTCATGGGCTTGAAGGAAGCCGAGGCAGTAAAGCTGTTCGCCAACACATACCTTGCCTTGCGCGTAAGCTACTTCAACGAGCTTGACACATACGCCGAGGTTAAAGGCCTTGACACTCAGGCGATAATCAACGGCATATGCCTCGACCCCAGGATAGGCACGCACTACAACAACCCGAGCTTCGGCTACGGCGGCTACTGCCTGCCCAAGGACACGAAACAGCTGTTGGCAAACTATGCCGACGTGCCCGAAAACCTAATACAGGCGATAGTGGAGAGCAACCGCACGCGCAAGGACTTCATAGCCGACCAGGTGCTGGCAATGGCAGGCGCATACGGCGCCAACGACAGCTATGACGAATCGAAGGAGAAGGGGACGACAATCGGCGTATACCGGCTGACGATGAAATCGAACTCGGACAACTTCCGCCAGTCAAGCATACAGGGCGTAATGAAACGCATCAAGGCGAAGGGAGCCGAAGTGATAATATACGAACCCACACTGGAAGACGGCAGCACCTTCTTCGGCAGCAGGGTGGTGAACGACCTTGCTGCATTCAAGGCGCAGAGCCAGGCGGTAATCGCCAACCGCTATGACGCCTGCCTGGACGATGTCAAGGACAAGGTCTATACAAGGGACATCTTCCGCCGCGACTAGGAAACACAAGAACTGGAAAAAATATAATACAATGTTGGAAAACAACCTCAGCCTTTCCGGCGGCACCATCCTCGTAACGGGTGCGGCCGGTTTCATAGGCAGCAACCTTTGCGCAAGGCTGCTGTCGTCCGCAAGCGGCGTTGAAGTCGTCGGCGTGGACAACATGAACGGATACTATGACGTGCGCATCAAGGAAGAACGCCTGGACGCCTTATTGTCGAAAGACGGCTTCCGGTTCGTAAGGGGCGACATATCCGACGCTGACACCGTAGGCAGGATATTCAGTGAATACCGTCCCCGCATGGTTGTCAACCTCGCCGCCCAGGCCGGCGTGCGATACAGCATAAGCAACCCCGGCGCATACATGGCAAGCAACCTCATAGGCTTCTACAACATACTTGAGGCCTGCCGCCACAGCTACGATGGAGGCAGCCGCGGCGTGGAGCACCTGGTGTACGCCAGCTCGAGCAGCGTGTACGGCAGCAACAGGAAAGTGCCTTACAGCACGGACGACAAGACGGACAGCCCCGTAAGCCTTTACGCCGCCACGAAGAAAAGCAACGAGCTCATGGCACACGCCTACAGCAAGCTGTACAACATCCCGAGCACGGGCCTGCGCTTCTTCACCGTGTACGGTCCTGCAGGCCGTCCCGACATGGCCTACTTCGGCTTTACCGACAAGTTAGTCAAAGGCGAAAACATTAAGATATTCAATTACGGAAACTGCAGGCGCGACTTCACCTACATAGACGACATCGTTGAAGGCATCTTGCGTGTCATGCAGCACGCCCCGGAACGCCGTAACGGCGACGACGGCCTTCCCGTCCCCCCTTACAAGGTTTACAACATAGGCAACAGCCATCCCGAGAACCTTCTCGACTTCGTAACGATACTTCAGGAAGAGCTGGTGCGTGCCGGCGTGCTGCCTGCAGACTATGATTTCGAGGCGCATAAGGAACTTGTGCCGATGCAGCCTGGCGACGTGCCGGAGACATACGCCGACACGACACCGCTGGAGGAGGATTTCGGCTTCAGGCCGTCCACGCCGCTGCGTGAAGGGCTTAGGCGTTTTGCCGAATGGTACGCCTCCTACAAGACAAAACAGGAACATGAATAAGACAAATACGATGGATTACAAGTACCATATATTCTCCCCTTACCGTGTCTGCCCGCTGGGCGCACACGTGGACCACCAGCACGGCATAGTGACCGGCTTCGCGATAGACAAGGGCGTCGACCTGTGGTTCACGCCCGCGGATGACGGTCGCGCACACATTTGCCGCCCTGCTTCAGGAAGGCGCGATAAAGGAAGGCATCGACACCCTGTTCATGGGACTTAAAGAGGCAGAGGCAGTAAAGCTGTTCGCCAACACTTACCTTGCCCTGCGCGTAAGCTACTTCAACGAACTGGATACGTATGCCGAAATGAAAGGCTTGGATACAAAAGCCATCATCAACGGAGTATGCCTTGACCCACGAATCGGCACGCACTACAACAATCCCAGCTTCGGCTACGGTGGCTACTGCTTGCCCAAAGACACCAAACAACTGTTGGCAAACTATGCCGATGTTCCCGAAAACCTTATCCAAGCCATCGTAGAAAGCAACCGCACCCGCAAGGATTACATAGCCGATGCAGTCTTGCAGAAGGCAGGCTACTACAGTGAGAACAGCAGTTTCGATGCCCGCCGTGAGCATGACTGTGTGATAGGCGTTTATCGTCTGACGATGAAATCCAACAGCGATAACTTTCGCCAGTCTGCCATCCAGGGCGTGATGAAGCGGGTGAAAGCAAAAGGGGCGGAGGTAATTATTTACGAACCGACTTTGGAAGACGGCGGTACCTTTTTTGGCAGCAAAGTAGTGAATGATTTGAACGCTTTCAAATCACAAAGCCAAGCGATTATAGCAAATCGGTATGACGCTTGCTTGGATGACGTGAAAGGGAAGATCTATACGAGGGATATTTTTAGGAGAGACTGATTTTGACCATTAATATTGAGCCGTTTGAGGCAAATACCGTATTCTCGCCAAAAAAGTCATAAAAAGAATACGTCAAGACAAAGCTTAACCTATCCGGTAAAGACAAACAATACAATCTTTTTTAGAATCTAACTCAAAAGGGTAAACAGCTGAAAGCGTTTTGGCGTTTGTCCTTGCAAATCCTTTTTATATGTTGATTTCAAATGTAACTTTGACAGGCAAGACCGTGCTTGTCACTGGCGTTGCTGGCTTTATCGGTTCCAATCTCGCCCAACGGCTTCTTCAAGAATTTGCTGATATTCAAGTAGTCGGTATCGACAACATGAACGATTATTACGATGTCCGGCTGAAGGAAGAACGCTTGAAGAAACTGTCCGGTTATGAATCGTTTACCTTTATCAAAGGCGACATTGCCGATAAACGGACGATTGACAATTTGTTCCAAGAATACAAGCCGCAAGTGGTGGTGAACTTGGCCGCACAAGCCGGTGTGCGCTACAGCATCACCAATCCCGGTGCTTACGTGGCTTCTAACCTGATAGGCTTCTACAACATCTTGGAGGCTTGCCGTCATAGCTACGATGACGGGCAGACCGGAGTGGAACACTTGGTTTACGCCAGCAGTAGTAGCGTGTACGGCAGCAACAAGAAAGTGCCTTACTCCACTGATGACAAGGTGGACAATCCCGTCAGCCTGTATGCAGCTACCAAGAAAAGCAACGAACTGATGGCTCATGCTTACAGCAAGCTCTATAACATTCCGAGTACAGGCTTGCGCTTCTTTACGGTGTACGGTCCGGCAGGCAGACCCGGTATGGCATACTTCGGCTTCACCAACAAATTGGTGAAAGGCGAAACCATCAAGATATTCAATTACGGCAACTGCAAGCGCGATTTTACTTACATTGACGATATTGTGGAAGGCGTAGTGCGTGTTATGCGGCACGCTCCCGAACGGTTGACAGGCGAGGACGGCTTGCCTATTCCGCCCTACAAGGTATATAATATAGGTAACAACAATCCCGAAAACCTGCTCGATTTTGTGACCATCCTGCAAGAAGAATTGGTACGTGCGGGCGTGCTTCCTATAGATTATGACTTCGAAGCGCATAAGGAATTAGTACCGATGCAGCCGGGCGATGTGCCTGTGACGTATGCGGACGCTACGCCGCTGGAAAGGGATTTCGGGGTCAAGCCGAGCACTTCGTTGAGAGAAGGGTTGCGGAAGTTTGCGGAATGGTATGCTAAAATGAAAAAAGAAAAGGAGTTGTCATAAATTGGGGTATATCATTTAAGACCGAACAACAAAATCCTTTCTTCCCCAGCCATTACATTGACGCAAACAAATTGTAAATAAATAGTGATTCAAACTTTCGAAAATAACAAACGCATCGCCAAGAACACGCTGCTGCTATACGTGCGCATGTTGTTTACGATGGCGATAGGATTATATACGGGGCGTGTAGTTCTTAATACGCTTGGCGTAACCGATTATGGTATTTATAATGTTGTCGGCGGTGTAATCGCCATGCTCGGCTTCCTTACCGGCTCTATGAGTGCTGCCTCGTCACGCTTCATAACATACGATTTAGGCAAGGGTGATATGGCGGTGATGAAGAAGACGTTCGGCAACATCTTGTCGATACATTTTATTCTTGCCGGTATTATCTTATTTTTTGGTGAAACCATCGGCTTATGGTTCGTATTGAACAAGTTGCAAATTCCGGCAGACAGGATGACTGCTGCGTTATGGGTGTACCAGTTTTCCGTATTCACGTCAATTCTCAGTGTAATAAGTGTGCCTTACAATGCTGCGATAATCGCACACGAACGAATGAAGGCTTTTGCGTATATCGGTATAATTGATTCGGTGTTGAAACTTCTGATTGTTTACATGTTGCTTGTAATACCATTCGATAAGCTTAAGGTTTATGCCTTGTTGTTTTTCTGTATACAAGTGTTCGACCGCGTTGTTTACGGTGTGTATTGCACACGCCATTTCATGGAAACAAAGGCTAAACCTACATTTGACGGCAAGTTGTTTAAGGAGATATTCAGCTTTGCGGCGTGGACGATGAACGGGAACTTGGCCGTAATAGGATATACGCAGGGTATAAACATTCTTCTAAACATGTTTTTCGGTCCGGCCGTCAATGCTGCGCGTGGCGTTGCCGTGCAGGTTCAGGGTGTTGTACAGAATTTCTGTAATAACTTTCAGATGGCCTTAAACCCGCAGTTGACAAAAAGTTATGCTCAGAACGACTTGCAACACATGCACCAGCTGCTGAAAGTGAGTTCAAAGTTCTCATTCTTTATGCTTTTCTTCATCTCGTTGCCGCTGATGTTTGAAGCTCCGTTGGTGCTGAAGTGGTGGTTAGGCATAGTGCCCGAGCATACGGTGAATTTTCTCCGCCTGATTTTATGCTCAAGCATGCTTATTACGTTGTCAAACCCATTGGTCGTTTCAGTTCATGCAACAGGACGCATCAAGCGTTTTCAGGCAATTGAGGGTACTATGTTGTTGTGCATTGTCCCGATTGCCTATTTGTTGTTAAAACTTTTTGGAATACCGCCGGAATATGTCTTTTGCGTACATATTGTTGTTGAGGCATGCACCCAATATGCCCGTATGCGCATTGTCCTGCCGATGATAGGGATGCGTGTCGTTGAATATGTAAAGGAAGTGGTTGTGCCGTTAGTAAAGGTTGTTGTGTTGGCACCGATACTTCCGTTATTGGTTTATCACTTAACAGAACTGTCTGTAGCCACATTCTTTCTTGTATGCGTGGTTTCAGTATTAAGCGTGTCGGCATGTGTTTATTTCATAGGCTGCACCAAGAGAGAACAAGAATTTGCTAATAAAAAGATTTCCGCAATAATATTAAAAATAAAGAGATGAGCAATCCAAAAATATCCGTCATAGTTCCCGTTTACAACGCCGAAAAATATCTACAGCGTTGCGTTGACAGCATACTTGCGCAGACATTCACTGATTTTGAATTGTTGTTGATTGACGACGGCAGCAAGGACAAGTCCGGTGAGATATGCGATGAATACGCACGGAAAGACAATCGTGTAAAAGTATTCCATAAAGAAAACGGCGGAGTGAGTTCGGCAAGAAACTTGGGCTTGGATAATGCACAAGGTGAATGGATCACATTTGTTGATAGTGATGATTATTTAAAATCGGAATTCATTTCATGCTTGGTGAAATATGATGATTTCGACCATATTGTTGGTGGAAATATAATGTTTGGCGAAAGAAATGTAAATAGAGATGTAATTAAAGAAACAATCATAGATCTAAGAACTTTGGATGCCGCCCGTTTGGATTTCGGTACGGATGTAGATTCTTCGAAGTTCTTTTGTTATCCATGGGGAAAATTGTTTAAACAAGAAATCATCAAATCGAATAATATTCGCTTTAATCCTAAAATATTTTTAGGTGAAGACTTGTGTTTTGTACTTGATTACCTTTCATCTTGTAACAATGTAATATTAGTTCCATATAATAATTATCTTTATCGTTATGAGAATCAGCAAAATAAGTTCTTGATGAATTATCAAGAATTCTCAACACATTTTGTTGTTTTAGCGGATAGTATTCATCGGCTTGAAAAGCATACGGGATGTAAGTTCTCGAAAATACATACATCTATAGCCCAATCTTTCTTTTATCATTTTTATACCTATTTGAAAAATTGCAGGTCGTATCGAGTTTATGCAGAGCAGTCTGGAGAGATTAGGAAAAATGGTATTGATAAAATGAAGTTTGCACTTAGTTGTGAAAGTTTTCTGAAACGTTTCTATTTGTTTCTAATGATAGAAATTCCTTGTATTGGATATTTAGTGAACAGATTTAAATAAAGTAATGCGATGGATTGCAAGAAAGAAAAGATAATTCTGATAATTACAGGTTGTATTAATCCAAATCCTAATCAAGGGTGGCTGGTTCTTAAAAATGTGGACGAAAGGCTTAAACAATACGTTGAGTCTATCATTTTTTATATTGAAAATTCACCTTTTAAAGGAATTGTATTTTGTGATAATAGCAATTATGTGTGTGATAAGATCACTTATTTAGAAGATCTTGCCAATGAAAACGGTAAAGCTTTTGAATGGTTGGGATTTAAGGGTGATGATAAAAAGGTTGTTCAATATAACAATAAGGGAATTGGCGAAGATGAGATTATGGATTATGTTTGTAGTCATAGCCGATTGTATGCAGAAGCCGATTCTTTTGTAAAAGTAACAGGACGTCTGACATTGAACAATATTAATTCATTAATGAATAATGCGGTGCATGGAACTAATTATTTTTATCGTGACATTTATCGCGGAAAGAGTACAAAAGGTATTGACACACGCTTTTTCATTGTTACAAAAACATTCTATGAGGAAAATATACGTAAATGTTACGACCGCGTGAGTAAGAAAACATGTTATGAAGAAGCGTTTTTTCAACTTGTAGGTAATGATTATTCTTTATTAAATGCTTATCCTCATTTTATAGGGCAGTCGTCTGGTAATGGGCGGGATTACGGAAAGACAAAATCTGTTTATATTCAGATACTTGATTTTCTGTGTCGGTATGACTTATTTAATAAATATTTCCCGCTATTTTTATTTTCATTGCGTGTAAGGAATAAAATTAGGCGAATGTTAAAGCGTATAAATATTTTCGGGGGTGGTAATTTCATAGTAAGAAAGCTAAAAAGAGAAGTTTCAAAAATCCAAAGTAAAGACATTTTTTGTAGGACAACCAAGATAAACAACTATGGTTCGGGCAAATACAAAAAATATATGTTTGGTAAAAATAATAAGATCGAAATAGGACGTAATACAAGGTTGCAGAATACTTTTTTTCGTATTGTTGGTAATTGTAATACTCTGATTTTTGAAGAAAATTGTATTGTTGGGCCAGGGTGCAGTTTCTGGATGGAAGGTGATAATATAACGATAAAGATTGGCCGAGGTACTACTTTTACTAATGATGTGCATGTAAACGCTCAAGAAAATCATTCAACCATTGTGCTTGGAGAAGATTGTATGCTGTCAAATCATATTATAATTAGAACAAGTGACAGCCATCCAATATATGATTCGGCAACGGGTGTGCGTTTAAATCCAGCTAAACCTGTATTTATAGGCAATCATGTATGGATTGCTCCAAACTCAACGATAATGAAAGGTGCTGTAATAAGCGACGGGGTGATAATAGGTTCAAATACGATGGTAAGTAAAGAGATTGATGCAAATTCATTGGCCGTAGGAACTCCGGCCAAAATTGTAAAACGAAATGTTTGTTGGACTCGCGAAAGGTTGTTTTAAAAATGAAGTTGTTTGTGAGAATCTTTATAAGATAATAAAGATGTTATTATGGTTTCTTTTATTTTAGTTGGATTTCTTTTATTATTAGCAGCATGTGTTATTCGCAACCCTGTTTATGGTATAATGTGTTATTATATCATAAGAATGTTGATACCTTCTGCAACACGTGTCTTTTCATTTAGTTTTAACACAATTTCACTTGGATTATTGTTGCTTTTTATATTACCTCATATAATTAGAGATTATAAGCAAAATAGTATATCAGCGAAAAAATATGTTAAATCAACGAATTTTATCGTTATAGGCCTTTTTATTTTAACTTTTGTTGGAACTATACCTTTTTCATTTCAATGGGCAGCTTTGTTTCAAATGTATATGACAGAAATTGTTCCTTCAATATTGTTAGTCTTATATTTGACAAAAGGTACAGAATATAAGAAATTTTGCAATATAGTTTGTATTATGGCATTGTTTACGGCTTTATATGGAATTTACACATATATTTCTGCTGACAATCCAATATTTTTAATGTTTAATAATTCAGGTGAAGCTGCAACAGATCTTGAAGAATATGCAACAGGGCGTTTGGGGATGTCGGGTATTGCTGTTGGCATTTATGGTGATAAAATTGCTTTGTCTTTAATTTCTTTTTTGTTGTTGATTTTTTTGATTAATAAGAATTGTGTAAATAAATCACTTTTGTCATTGACATGTATTCTTACATTTATTGATATGTTCTTAACAACTCAGCGCACTGCTTTATTTTGTTTGTTTTTATTTGTGTTTTTAATGATGTTTGATAAAGAAGATAAGGTGGTGAAGAAATATATTAAAACTTCTATTATTTTGTTGGTCTTGTTGGCCTTTTTTGTTGACAGTACGATTTTCTTAGATTCATTTTATTCATTGATATATATTTTTGATGACAAAAAACAATTAGATATGGGAATTGGAGGCTCCTCTACGGGTATGAGATTCATGCAGTTTACAAATGTTTTTGATTATCTTGGAATAGAGCGAATATTGCAAGGTGGAGGGTATGGTTATGCAGAATATTATTATACATATATATTCAAACGTGCATTGTTTGGAATGGATCCTCGTTTTTTAGGATTTGAAAGTTTTATGCTGAAGACTTTAATGGGATCAGGAATAATTGGATGTTTAATTTGGCTTATTGGCCTATTTAAGATGTTTAAAGCGTTATTTCCCAATAAGCAATTGTATGACACAGCCTTCTTTTGTTCGTACATTCTTGCCATATTAATGACGGATACGTCAGCCAGCTTTTATTTATTCTTCTTTTTGTTAGTATTAAATTCAAAGCGTTATTTATTGTCTGACGTGAAGATAATACGTGAGTTCGGTATAAGAAACACACGTATGAATAATTAAAATCTCTCTTCCAATCCAGGCAGTCGCTAATTGTCATTGCCTTTCGGCGATTTTTAATTCCGAACTTGATTCGGAATTCAATTGTATTACGCCACGTTAGTGATTAAAAGGTGTTTTTCATCTGGTCCTGAATTAAGTTCAGGACTGATCAAGTCCGGAATTGAAAATCGCCGGAAGGTAATAACGTGACATGTAAGTGCCTCACTTGAAAGATGGGGGCTTGTCTACATGAGAGGTAACCTTCCTTATACCGAACTCATGTAATAATGATGTTTTGAGAAATAATAAAATTTTATTGTCGCGAATATGAAAATCGTCCACATTGTGTATAGCTTGGGGCTTGGGGGCATTGAAACGATGCTTGTCAATATTGCCAATGAGCAGGTGAGGGACAATGAGGTGCACATAATCGTTATTAACAATCTTTACGAGAAGAGTCTGGTTGCGTCTCTTGATAAGAATGTGCATTTTCATTGCCTTAAAAGAACGCTTAAATCAAGAAACCCCATTCCTGTTTTAACACTGAATCTGCTGTTAATGAGTTTGAGGCCGGATATCATTCATATGCATACGGCTTCCATTGCAATGCTGTTGCTGCCGGTTTTCAGGAAGAGGCTATGTGCGACGCTGCATGACGTCATACGTAAGGAAAGCAAAAAACTAAAATATCTTTATAAGGCACGTAAGGTTTTCGCAATTTCAAATGTGGTTAACCAAGACCTGCATAAATACATGAATATAAAATCAGAGGTTGTGTGTAATGGAATAAAACCGGAATTGATAAATCACAACGCTCATATCGGCACAGGAGTTTTTAGGATTGTACAAATATCGCGTTTGGATCACTTAAAGAAAGGCCAGCATATTTTGATAAAAGCTGTACGCAAGGTCGTGGATGACGGATATAAGAATGTAAGTCTTGATTTGATAGGTGAAGGCGAATCAATGGAATACTTAAATAGCTTGGTTGGTGAATTAGGACTTGACAGTCATGTTCACTTTCTTGGGGCGAAAACTCAATCATATATCTTTGAACACCTTCATGAGTATGACTTGTTTGTACAGCCTTCCATATTTGAAGGTTTCGGCCTTACCGTAGCTGAGGCCATGGCTGCAAAGATTCCTGTCTTGGTTTCTGAAAATCAAGGTCCTCTTGAAATAATAGACAACGGCAAGTATGGCTATTCTTTTAAAAATCAAGATGTTGACGATTGCGCAGAAAAACTTGAGATGTTCTTGAATCATCAGAATGACTCAAAAATGGTGGAGTATGCTTATAAGCGTGTATGTGAATGTTATAACGTTAAAATAACAGCGGAAACATACCTCGCAAAATATAAAGAACTTTTGGCTGCAAAAATAAATTAGGCAAGTATTTCATTTATATTGTAACATTTTTAGCAATGGACATAATCAAGAATTTCAAACGTAATAAGACGGCTTTCATGGCGTCTATATTGCGCCGGTTGTCATTCATGTTTAAGGATGACGAGCTGTATTTGAAGCTGCTGTATCTGTTTGAGATGCATAAAAAACTGGATTTGAATAATCCTACAACGTTTAATGAAAAGCTGCAATGGCTTAAGCTTTACAACAGACGTCCGGAATATACGCGCATGGTTGATAAATATGAAGCGAAAAAGTACGCAGCTTCTCTTATAGGTGAAAAACACATAATACCGACACTTGGCGTTTGGGATAGGTTTGAAGATATAGATTTTGAGAAGCTTCCTAACCAATTTGTGCTTAAAACTACTAATGGTGGAGGTAATTTAGGCGTCATTATCTGCAAGGACAAAGCTCATCTTGATAAAGAACATGCTCGAAATGTCTTGAACAAATCTTTAAAGTCGAACATATATAAGACTTTCAGGGAGTGGCCTTACAAGAATGTGAAGCCGCGCATATTGGCAGAGAAGTATGTCGTTGATGAAAGTGGCGAGCTGAGGGATTATAAGTTTACTTGTACTGACGGAACTGCTCACAACGTAATGCTGTGCATGGAAAGAAATTCCGGGGATACGAAGTTTTATTTCTTCGACAGGGGTTGGAACTTGCTTAGGATAAACAAGAGAGGAAAAGACGCACCTGAAGGATTTACGGTGCAGAAACCTCAGAATGTTGAGCACATGTTTGATATTGCGGCTAAATTGTCACAGGGCCTTCCTTATGCCCGTGTCGATTTATATAATGTAAACGGAACAATTTATTTTGGAGAGATAACATTTTATCCTCAAAGCGGATTAGATCCTAATTTGCTCCCTGAAACGGATTTGCACTTTGGACAATTAATAAAATTACCTTCAAAACATACATAAAAATGAAAACAATAGGATTCCCTAAAAGTCACAAGGAGAACGAACGACGAATAGCTTTGTTGCCAGAACACATTGCAATAATAGAGAATAAGAGTCAAGTTTACGTAGAAACCGGTTATGGAAAGGATTTAGGTTTTACGGATGAAGATTACACACGTGCAGGAGTTCATGTCGCAGACAGGTCTGTTGTTTTGCAGCAGGATGTAATATGTGATCCGAAAATCGGCGACGCTGAATATTTGGAGTCTTTATGCGACCAAACCATATTCGGATGGACGCATGCCGTTCAGAATAAGGACATAGCGGACAAGATAATTAACGGCAGACTTACGTCGTTTGCATGGGAGGATATGTATGAAAACGGCAGGCACAGCTTTTGGCGGAATAATGAGATAGCAGGTGAAGCAGCCATAATGCACGCTTATATGTGTTATGGAAAGTTTCCGTATAACACGAAGGTTGCCGTGATAGGTCGAGGCAATGTTGCACGTGGAGCTATTAAGACGCTGGATTACATGGGTGCAACGGTTATATGCTACAATCGTCACACGGAATCCTTGTTAAGACAGGAAATAGGAGAGTTTGACGTGATAGTGAACGCAGTCTTGTGGGATACCAAAAGGACCGACCACATGATTTATCGTGAAGATCTTAAGAGAATGAAAAGAAACAGCATGATAATTGACATCAGTTGTGACAGGCATGGCGGAATAGAAACGTCAGAACCGACAACGATTGAAAAGCCGACATACATAACTGACGGGGTGATTCATTATGTCGTAGATCATACACCGTCAATTTTTTATAGGTCGGCTTCTGAAAGCATAAGCGAAGAAGTTGCGAAACATATTGACGCACTTGTCTTAGGTAAGAAGGATGAGGTTATTGATAGGGCAATGAATTTTAGAAATGGCGAAATTGTAGATGTGAGGGTTAAGCTGTTTCAGAATAGGTAAAGCTTGTGTTTTTTAGTCTTGTAAGGTGTATGTATTGATTTTTTTCGGCGAGCTTACGTTATTGTAATATGTCATGGAGGACATGAAGGATACAACCTTCCATCTCCAAGAATGAAAAAACTATATCGCTTCTTTATTGAGATTGGTGCAGATATAGTTTGTAATCACCATCAACACTGTTTTTCTGGTTATGAGGAGTATAAAAATGGTGTCATATTTTATGGCTTAGGAAATTTCTTTTTTTATGATCATAGGCCACAACGTAGACAATCATCTTTATGGAATTATGGGTATATCGTTTCACTGAATATTACCCAAAACAAAATAAACTACGACATAAATCCTTATGTACAATGCAGGAATAATGTCTCAACCAAACTATTAAATGAAACCGAAAAAAAAACGTTCCTGAAAAACTTATACGATTTATCCTTGGTCATCATGGATGATGACAGATTAAATGATGAGTTTAATAAATGGTGCAGAACACAATCTAATAATATATTGACTATGTTCTCGCCATATAATAATCGTTTATTCATGGCTCTATGTAGACGTGGTTTATTACCTAAATTTTTAAGTAATAAAAAAATAATCCAATTATATAATACTATTAGGTGTGAATCACATAATGATTTATCTATTAATATATTAAAACAATATATGTGAAATGGATATCATAAAGAATTTTAAACGTAACAAGACTGCTTTCCTTGGATCAATATTACGCTGCTTATCTTTTTTATTAAAAGATGACGAATTCTATTTAAAGTTGATTTATCTTTTTGAATTGCATAAATGGCCTGATTTGAAAAATCCAAAAACATTTAATGAAAAACTGCAATGGCTTAAACTTCATGACAGACGTTCGGAATATACTACAATGGTGGATAAATATGCGGTAAAAGAATTTGTTGCAAAAATTATAGGAAGTGAATATATAATTCCAACTCTTGGTGTGTGGAACAGGTTTGAAGAAATAGATTTTAATACATTGCCAAATCAATTTGTGCTAAAGACAACCCATGGTGGCGGTGGATTGGCTGTAGTAATTTGTAAGGATAAAAATAGCTTTAATCGACAAAAAGCGAAAAAAATATTAGATAAGTCTTTGAAAAGTAATATCTATGCTAATTATCGTGAATGGCCATATAAAAATGTACCAAAACGTATAATTGCAGAAAAATATATGCCATCAGATAATGGATTAATTGATTATAAAGTACACAACTTCAATGGAGTTCCGAAGTTTATTCTTGTTTGTCGTAATCGATACAGTACAAATCCAATGGCAGAAACTTTTTTCTCGGATAAGTGGGAAAAATTAGATTTAAAACGTCCGGGTCATCCAAACCCAAGCATGGAAAAGCCAAAAAGTTTACAAGAAATACTAAAACTTGCCGCATTATTGAGCAAGGATTTACCTTTTGCACGTACTGATTTCTACATTATTGATGACAAAGTATATTTTGGAGAAATAACATTTTATCCGGCTTCGGGATTAAGCCCATTTAATCCTGAAATTTATGATAGGATATTCGGAGATTTATTACAGACACCTATTAGTTGATTTAATAGGCATTTAAAAATATTATTTGGTAATTAAACCTATGATGAATATTTGTATATTTGTGAAGAATCTTACTAGCGGTGGCGCTGAGAAACAATCTGTGCTATTGGCTAAGGCATTGTCTGATTGTTATGAAACTCATTATATAATCTTTAATGGCGAGAAGGTTCACCAAAAGTATATGGATATGTTGAAGGAAGATCCAAAAATTCATATACAGTATTTTAAAGGAGGACATGGTGCCAGATATAATGAGTATGTTAAATATTTAGAGCGTAATAATATAAAGGCTATATTCTCATACCTTACAGCGGCTAACTTTTATGCTTGTATGGCCGGTAAGAAGGTTAAGGCAAAAGTTTTTACAGGATTAAGAAATGCAGAACTCCCTGTATTGAAATGTATTGCCGACAGAATGTTAACAAATAGATTTGCTGAAATGGCGATATCTAACAGCTTTTCAGGCAAAGTAAATTTTGTGGCGAAAGGTTTCAATGAGAGTAAGATAATAGTTATTCCAAATTGTTTTGAAAATATCAAGCCTTATATTGAGAAGGTTGAAAAGAATACACGGCATATAATTACTGTCGGTCGTTTTGTGCCACAGAAAGATTATGAAACAGCCATACATGCTATAGCAGAACTTAAAAAGAAGTGTAATAATATTGCATTCGATATAGTTGGATATGGTGAACAGGAAGATCAAATCAGGGAATGGGTAAAAACATATAATATAGATGATATAACATCTATATATATTAATCCTAATAATATTGCAGAGTTATTGGATAAGGCAGATATCTATTTATCGACTTCATTGTTTGAAGGTACAAGTAATTCTATTATGGAGGCAATGAATGCCGATCTGCCAATAGTAGCAACAAATGTCGGTGATAATGGTCTGCTTGTAAGGAATGAAATTAATGGCTTTTTATGTGAAAAAAGAGACTGGAAATATATAGCAAATAAATTAGAAGTTCTCATAAAAGATAACATTTTATGTAAAATAAAAGGTAAAGAAAGTAAACTTTTACTCCAAAAGGAATACTCAGTGGAGAAGTTTAAGAATGCATATGTCAAATTGTTAAAGGAAATAGGGCTATAAATTATATGAAATGTGTCGGCGGGTCTGTGCTCCGCCGGAATCTAGTATAAGGATTTCAATCCGCTTAGATACCGCTTATTTAAGTGAAAAATGAAGAGCAGGCGTGGAGCATAGAGCGCAAACGCAGTTCTGCCTTAGCGAATTAAAAAGTAAAAATTAAACAACGCCTGACAAAAGTGAAAAGTTAAAAGTGAAAAACGAAAAATCCAATAGTCTTGTGGCTTCTACTTATAAGCACTACGTTTGCACATGGATTTTTCACTCTTCACTCTTCGTTCTTCACTTAAATATGCTCCTAGTCAACTTGTTGGCGATAACTACTTTAACTTCTTTAACTCCTAGTTATATTACTTTATTCTCTTCCCCCTGATCAACAGCCAAAGGGCGGAGAGGCACGAAAGAAGAATTATGCCGGCATGTTGGGCTGATTCTTTTATATTGAGAAAAAACTTAGACATGGACTTTTGCTTATGACGTGGCAAAAGTAATGATTTATTTTTTAATCCGGAAAATTTTATGAAAATTGTTGTTACCGGTACCCGTGGCATCCCTAATGTCATGGGCGGAGTGGAGACGCACTGTGAGGAACTGTTTCCGAGAATTGCAGCCATGGGCGAAGACGTAACGGTGGTAAGGCGTAAAAGCTATGTCAGCGACGGTCTGAAAGAATGGAAAGGCGTAAAGCTGGTGGACATTGAGACACCGAAAAAGAAGTCGTTTGAAGCCATTATACATACGTACAGAGCCATAAACAAGGCGAAGAAACTGGGGGCAGACATACTGCACATACACGCCATAGGGCCTGCCCTACTGACGCCTTATGCCAAGATGCTGGGCATGAAGGTGGTGTTTACGCATCACGGCCCCGACTACGACAGGGACAAATGGGGAAAGGCTGCCAAGATGGTGCTGAAGCTGGGCGAGCGCATGGGATGTATGTTTGCTGACGACGTGATTGTTATAAGCGACGTGATACGTAACCTGATAAAGGAGAAATACGGACGCACAAAGAACGTGCATCTGATATATAACGGCGTGTCAAAGCCCGAGATATGTGACTATCCAGAATATTTTAAGGAACTTGGCATCGAGAAGGGTAAGTATGTTCTTGGCATGTGTCGCTTTGTGCCGGAAAAGAACCTGCATCATTTAGTGGAAGCGTTCAGGAGAATTAATAATGAAAAATTAAAAAGTAAAGATGGCGATGATATCAAGCTGGTGCTGGCAGGTGACACAGACTTTGAAGACGACTATTCGAGAGGCTTGAAGGAAATGGCAAGGAAGAACGGCGTGGTGCTGACGGGATTTATAAAAGGGCGTAAGTTGCACTCGTTGCTGACTAACTGTATGTGTTACTGCTTGCCGTCGAGCCACGAGGGCTTGCCGATTGCGTTACTTGAAGCGATGAGCTATGGCGTGAAGGTTGTTGTAAGTGACATTCCTGCAAACCTGGAGGTGGGGCTTGACAGGAGTGATTATTTCCATTTGGGAAACATTAACGAGCTGGCAGAAAAACTGAAAGGGGTGATTAAGCAAGGTCGGATTCATGTGGACTATGACATGACAAAATATGACTGGGACAAAATAGCACGGCAGGTAATGGATGTTTATTACGGAAAGTGAATGCCCGGATAGGTCACAGGCCTAATTTATAAACAAAAGTATTTACTATTATGCTTTTATTGGCAATTTATATTTGATTCCAAGGGCATTAAGTTGTAGGGCTGTTTTGAATTCGTAACCAACTTGTATTTTTATTTCTTTCCAAGTTTTATTCATAATATATAGTTTCACAAGTTTGTAAAACATGGCCTTTTGCAACGCAAAAGACGGTCTTTCGGAGTGCGAAAGGCCGTCTTTTGTTTTTGTACCGGTTTTTGGTTGGCATGCCGGTTGGGTGATAATGTTTTATCAATGGTTGTGCCTGTCATGGGCGGTGATTGCCGGGCGTGCCGCTGGTGTTGTTGGTTGTTATCTCTTTTTGCCTACCGTGTTTATCCATTCGGCTATGTCTTTGAGGACTTCGGGCGCGATGGTTTCTTCTATCTGTCCGTATTCGATGGCGAGGCCGGTGGTGCATGTCTGGAACAGGTGGTTGAGGCCGGGGTAGGTCTTTATGGTGTTTGAGGGATTGCCGGGCAGCAGGCGGCGTATGGCTGCGGTGTTGGTCTGTGCAGATACTTGGGTGTCTTTTTCGCCGTTGATTGCCATGACGGGGCATTTTACTGCCTTAATGTCGTCAGTCGGGTCGTAGGCTATGAAGTATTTGAGCCACGGGGTGGCAGTCTTTATTACTTGGGCGAGGTTGTCGGCAAGTTGTTGGGGTAGGTTGTTGCCTGCTTTTTCGGTGGCTTTTCTTACGGCTTCTTCAGGCGAGGCCATGGCTGTGCCGTCGGCAATGGAGGCTAGAACATCGGCTAAAGCGGTGCAGTAGGCGTCGGTCATGTAGGGTGGCAGGCCGGTCATGGCGAGTGCCATGCGGTTTTGTTCAATGAGTATGCTGTCGCCGCTTACGCCGGGGCCTGCCATGCTGACTATGAAGTCTGCCTTGCCGCGTGAGCCGAGCATGAAGGCTATGGTGCCGCCCTCGCTGTGGCCGAGCACTCCTACGCTGCCGAACTTGCCTGTCTTGCGTGCGTAATTGACGGCTGCAAGTGCGTCTTTCATGTTGTTTTCGGTGGTGGCTTCAGCCGCGTTACCGGTTGACTTGCCTGTACCGCGGTCGTCGTAGCGCAGGGTGGCTATGCTGTTGCGTGCCAGATAGTCGGCCAGGACGAGGAACGGCTTGTGGCCGAACAGTTCTTCGTCGCGGTTCTGCTGTCCGCTGCCGGTTACCATTATGACGACGGGCACGGTGCCTTTCTTCTGTTTGTCGAAACCTGTGGGGTAGGTAAGCGTGCCGCTAAGGGTGGCGTTGTCGTCGCTGTTGGTGAATGTAACTTCCTCGGTTGTGTAGGGGTAGGGCGGTTGTGGTGTCTGCGGGCGGTCCTGTTTAACGGTTCCGGGTTTCATGTCGAGCGGAAACGAGAATCCGTTTTGCGTGAACTGGCCTTTCAGCATGCCGTCTGCCAGCCGGCCTTCGTACACGACGGCGAGCTGTTGGATTGTGATTTTCACAGCTGTCCCGTCGGTTACGGTGATTTCGGCGGGTATGCCTTTGGCTCCCTGGTCGGGACTGTCGAGGGTGCATCCTATTTGCCGTCGCTGCCTTTTGTTATATTGAATACGAGGTTAAGCTTGGTGCCCATTATGTCGAGCTTGCCTGTCCAGCTGCCGGTGATGTCTTGAGCCGTGATGTTGACGAACGCCGCCAGTACGAGTAAGAGGGTGATGATTTTCTTCATGGTGTGTCTTTTAGGTTTGATGATATTGCAAAGATAGCCAAAATAATCGGGAAATGGTGGCAGTACAAATAAAAAAATCCCTTGCGCCGAACGTTTCGGGCAAGGGATTCGCTGTTCTTTATTATGGTTTACGCTGTTATCTTGTGCCGACGAAGAGAAGTTGCGCCATAGCCTGTTCCTTTCCTGCGTCCACGCCGTTGTATATGTCGATAACCTTCTTGTCGTCTACATATACCGAGGCAAGGTATACGCTGAGGTTTACGACCTGTTTCTTATCCATGTAACCGTAAACACCTGTTGCCACCGGCGACCAGAACACGATGGATACGTCGTGGGTTTCGCCGCCATAGTTCAGGTCTTCATATGTCACGGTTTCAGGGTATATCATGTAGTAGGCGAAAGAGCTGATGCTGTAGAATATGAATTTACCCTTGATTGTCTGCATAGGTGCAGCGTCGATAGCTTCCCTCATCTCCTTGTACTCGTCAGGTATTTCCTTTGCAAGTACTCTTCCGGGGACGTTTGTAATGGCGAAAGTGGAGTCGTATTTAGAGAAACTTATGGTAATACCTACAATTGAGTCGATCTTTTCTGACAGTGTGCTGCCTGTGATAGTGTCGTTGTAGAAATAAATCTTGTTCTGGTATCTCCAGTCGGAATTGTCCCCGTAATAAGTTCCTGAAATGTTGGTCAGGTAGGTTTGGTAAAGTTCCGGGTCTATTCCGCCGTTGTCGTCGTTGTTCAAACATGATGTTGCCGACATGGCTCCGAAACAGCACAGAAGGATGATGAATAACTTGTTTAATTTTTTCATTTTGTTTTTCTTTTTATTTGTTGTTACTATTTATTAAATAGTTTGCAGGCGAAAAACTTGCATCAGCATAATGTAAATTTTTACGTTATGTCTGAATTTTGTTCGAAAACCAATGTCCGCAATGTCGTTATTACGGCTTTTGTTGCGTCAGATATGCTTTCCTTCGCTGTGCAGCAGGTTCATGAACTCCTCGCGCGTCTTGGCCTGGTTGAATGCTCCTGAGAAGTCGCTGGTAGTCGTTATGGCGTTCTGCTTCTCTACTCCGCGCATCTGCATGCACATGTGTTTTGCCTCGACTACCACCATTACGCCGAGAGGCTTGAGCGTTTCCTGTATGCAGTCCTTTATTTGCAGCGTCATGCGCTCCTGTACTTGCAGGCGGTGGCTGAATATGTCGACAACGCGTGCTATCTTGCTGAGGCCGGTGATGTATCCGTTGGGGATGTATGCCACGTGTACTTTGCCGTAGAACGGCAGCATGTGGTGTTCGCAAAGCGAGAAGAAGTCGATGTCCTTTACTATCACCATCTGGCTGTATTTCTCTTCAAACAACGCGTCGAGCAATACTTTGTGTGCGTCTTGCGTGTAGCCGCGGGTTAGTATCTGCATGGCTTTGGCCACGCGCATGGGAGTCTTCTGCAGACCTTCGCGGCCGGTGTCCTCGCCTAATAGTTCGATTATGCTTTTGTAGTGTGAGGCGAGGTCGTCAAGACCTTCGCGGAATTCAGTTTCGGGATTCATCTTAATTAAATGTATGTTGAATGTTGTGCCAGGGTATGGCTGCTGTTAATTGTCGTTTTATTGGTATGGCGCCGTGTCCGGCAAGGTTTAATATGCTACTGTGATTTTGCCCTTTACTATGCACGCCTGCCTGTAGCCCATGCTCTTTACCTCCTTGAGCACTTCGTTGGCTTCCTGGTATGTGCGGAAATTGCCTACGCGGCAAATCCAGCGCGGCGAGTAGAAATGGACATATATCGGAAGGTCGGGAAATCTCATCTTTATGGCGTTGCCTATGTTTTCGGCTTTCTGGCGGTCGGCTCTTGAGTTGCCGCCCGAGTACGCCTGCACCCTGTAGCCTGTAACTTTCCTGCCGCCGCGCATCACCTTCTTTGACGTGTCGATGGTAGGAATGTCCAACTCTGAATCGGTCTTAGGGGCTGATTCACGGCTGGCGGGTGTGCTTTCTGTTGTTGTTCTGCTGTTTGCCTGCTCGTTGAGAGGCGCGGTCCTGCTTTCAGTGCCGGCGGGTTTGTCCGCCTTTTCCTGTCTTCCCGGTTTGGCTGTAACCGGTTGGCTTCTCACGAGTTTGGTGTTGTTTACCAATTCGTCGATTTCAGGACTCTGGGTAACGGTCACGGTGCCTTGTCCCGGCTTCTTCTCCCTTAGATCGTCGAGAAACGACTGTGCTTCAGCTTGTACCGTGAAGATTGATGCCAAAAGCAAAATGACGGCGAATTGTTTCATTGCTTGTTTGTTGTTATGATTTTGATTAGGAAGGTTAAAAAAAGAGTTTGGCGGATGCCCCACGTATGAAGCGTGTCAGTCCGCCAACTCTTTTATAGTGGTTGATGCTTATTTCCAAGCGTCGATTATGCCGATGAAGTCGGCAGCCTTGAGTGAAGCTCCGCCGATGAGTCCGCCGTCGATGTCGGGTTTTGCGAACAGCTCGGGAGCGTTGCTTGCCTTGCAGCTACCGCCGTAGAGGATGGTAGTGTCTTCGGCAACTTCCTTTCCATATCTGTCAGCTACTATGCTGCGGATGTAAGCATGTATTTCTTCAGCTTGCTCGGCAGTGGCTGTCTTGCCTGTTCCGATGGCCCAGATAGGCTCGTAGGCGATGATTATGTTCTTGAATTCTTCCTCAGTGAGGTTGAATACGCTGCCTTCGAGTTCTGCCTTTACCACTTCGTTCTGCTTGCCGGCTTCCCTTTCCTCGAGGCTCTCGCCGATGCAGAATATTACTTTCAGGCCGTTCTTAAGTGCGAGGAGCACTTTCTCTTTCAGTATTTCAGGAGTTTCAGCGTAGTATCCGCGGCGCTCAGAGTGGCCGAGTATTACGTATTGTGCGCCAGTGCTCTTAACCATCTCGGCTGAAACCTCGCCTGTGTATGCACCCTTCTCCTTGTCGGCGCAGTTTTCGGCACCGAGTCCGATGATGTCCTGGTTGAGGAATTGTGCTACGCTTGCAAGGTGTATGAACGGTGTGCAGATGATGACACCGCAGTTGGGCTTTTCGCTTGTAAGTTTTTCGTTGAGTTCTTTTGCAAGAGCGATACCTTCTTGCAGGTTCATGTTCATTTTCCAGTTACCTGCTACAATTTTCTTTCTCATTTTCTTTTTGCCTTTTAAAAGTTGATATATTTTGTTAGAATGTTCTTTCTTTCGTATCCATTTCGTGAACTGCCATGTGCGGTCGGCGAATGCCAGCAACAGCAGCGGGAGGATGTACCAGAGCAGTATCTTTGATATTTTCTTTGTTACCGAGTGCTCAGGCATCGTGCCGTATTCGGTTTTTTCAAGCGCGGGCGATTTCTCGTCAAGTTCAGGCAGGTCGTTGTGGCTCCATTTGCCGATTATCGTCCCGTCCTTGAGCAGCAGCAGTCCGGGGTTGCTTCTTATTATGGTCTTCAGCGTCGTCTCGTCGGTGTTGTAGAAGTTGTATTCAGCTCCTGTTATGTCACGCCAGAACTGTATGCCCTTGTCGGTGCTTGCCGTAAGTGCGTAGAACGGGTATTTGTGCTCGACGCAGTATTCGTATATTCCGTCTATCTCGCCGAAGTTCGTGTCGTCGGCCTGCTCCAGGTGCGGTGAAACGAAGATGAACGAGTAGCCCTTGTAGCTGAGCACGCTGTCGGTTATGTCTTCGCCGCTGTCGGTCGCCTGTATCGAGAAGTCGCGGATGGGCGGCACGTAGCCTTCGACTGTCTGTACGGTCTTGCTGTCAATGAACGTCCATGTGGAGTCGGGGTAGTTGTCTATCGTGAACTCCTTGCGCTGTCCGTCCTTTTCGAGTATGAATGTTGTCTCGAATTCGGGCAGCGGGGCGCCTTCGGGTATCTCCATCCCTTTCTTTATGTTCGCCCCGATGTGGTAGGGACGGAAGTCGAACGTAGGCAGGGTGTACAGGCTAAGCACGCTGGAAACCAGGATGAAAAGTATTGTATAGTTGATTACAATCCATTGGTTGGTACGGCTTATGAACTTGGGCATCATCGGCGGACGCATTACCAGCACTATTGTTGCGGCCAGGAGGACGATGTTCTTGTAGAAAGTCTCCCAATTGGTGAGCACTACCGCGTCGCCGAAGCAGCCGCAGTCCTTTATCGGATTGCTGATTGCCAGCCACAGCGTGAGCGGAGTCATTACGGCCATGAAAAGGAGTGTAAGCCTTGTAACCAGCCTGCGGCGTATGGCGAACAACAGGAATACGCCCAGGCTGAACTCGAATCCGCCGAGCAATACCGATGCGAGGAGCGTAAGATAGTCGGGGACGTATGGGGCCAGCAACATTACTTCAAGGTAATCTTGCAGCTTGTATTGCGTGCCGAGCGGGTCGATTGCCTTGACGTAGCCTGAGAAGATGAACGTCAGCGAAACGACCAGGCGGCACAGGTTGACGCACAGCCCTATTGTGACTTTCTTCTTCGCGCCCATTTATTCAAAACTTAGTTTTATCACTCCGAACACGGCGTAATTTATTATGTCCATATAGTTGGAGTCGATGCCCTCAGATACGAGCGTCGCTCCGTTGAGGTCTTCTATTTCCTTGACGCGCAGTATCTTCGTAAGTATCAGGTCAGTGTAGCTGCTGACCCTCATTGACCGCCACGCCTCGTCGTAGTCGTGGTTTTTCCTGAGCATGAGTTGCAGAGCCTTGCCTGCGAAGGCGTCATACAGATCCATGGCTTCAGCGCTTGTCATGTCGGGCTGGTCGGTATAGCCCTTGTCGAGCTGTATCAGGCCTACGATGCCGTAGTTTATCAGGGCAATGAATTCGGGCTTGATGCCTTCGCCGACAAGTGATTCCTTTTTCACCTCAAGGCTTCTTATGCGCTTGGCTTTGATATAGAGCTGGTCGGTCAGCGACGACGGGCGCAGTATGCGCCACGAGGGGCCGTAGTCGTGCAGCTTTTTCTCGAAGAGCGAGCGGCATTCAGCCATCGCCATCCTGAATTGTTCTTCAGTTTTTGAAGTGTCTTTTGCCATAAGTCCTTATTTGACGGTGCAAAGATATATATATTTAAGGAGTTAAAGAAGCTTAAGGAGTTAAAGAAGTTAAAGTTTTTTCCGCATGCCGGTATTCCGTGCCGTGCTTCTTGCAGGCTTGGCGGCCGGTTGTCCGGCGTCGGTAACGCCGGCGGCTTATTCCTCCATTTTCTTCTTTATGTATTTTATCTTGGCGCATTCGACGTCGAATATTGTCTTCAGCGAGTCGCGTTTCACCCTCATCAGGTTTACGTTCCTTAACTGTTCAGCCGTAGCCTCGCCCTTGCTCCTTAGCTGGTCTACGGTGCTTTTCAGCTCCTGGTACTCCTTTTCCACGCGTTGCAGCACGGTGTCTGCGTTCTGCACCTGAAGCTCGGCGCGCTTCAGTTCGACTTCCTGGTAAAGCTTCAGCGCCTGTTTGCGCGCCTCAATGGCTTTGGGGAATTTCTTCCTCAGCGAGTCGATGGTCGCTATCGCCTTGGCATAGTCGCCTCCCTTGAATTCAGTCTGCGCCTTTTCCAGCATTTCGCCGGCTTGTCTCTCTATTGGGTTTTCGCCGCAGCTTGCAAGAAAAAGCATGGCCGTTACGGCCAATATTGCGGTCAAGTTTCTTGTTTTCATAATTCCTTTGTTTGATTATTTGACAAAGATGATACAAATCCTGTGCAAAAATAAGCAAATTTTTCGTACTTTTGCAGCCACGTATCAAATTATTGATTTATTGGTTATGAAGTTATTATCCGACGCCGATTTGGCGCAATTACTCGATAAAGACATATTCCATAAAATATCATCGGCTGCCGACTCGTTAGGGCTCGAGTGCTATGTCGTAGGCGGTTACGTACGCGATTTGTTCCTCGAACGCCCTTCTAACGACATCGACGTGGTGGTAGTGGGCAGCGGCATACGCATTGCCGAGGCGCTGAAAGAGCAGCTCGGCAGGCGGGCGCACATCTCGGTGTTCCGCAATTTCGGCACGGCGCAGGTCAAGTACAAGGACATGGAAGTTGAGTTCGTGGGGGCGCGCAAGGAGAGTTACAGCCACGACTCGCGCAAACCGGTGGTGGAGAACGGCACACTGGAGGACGACCAGAACCGCCGCGACTTCACGATAAACGCCCTTGCCGTATGCCTTAACGGGCCGCGCTTCGGCGAGCTTGTCGACCCGTTCGACGGATTGGCAGACCTCGAGGACGGCATAATACGGACTCCGCTCGACCCGGACGTCACTTTCTCTGACGACCCGTTGCGCATGTTGCGCTGCATACGTTTCGCAACGCAGCTCAACTTCTTCATCGAGGACGAGACGTTTGACGCGCTTATGCGCAACGCCGACCGCATAAGGATAATCAGCGGTGAGCGTATACAAGAGGAACTGAATAAGATAATGATGACCGCCGCGCCCAGCAAGGGGTTTGTCGACCTTCACCGTTGCGGCCTGCTGGCACGGATACTGCCCGAACTGACAAACCTGGATATCGTGGAGACGCGTAACGGACGGGCGCATAAGAACAACTTTTACCATACGCTCGAGGTGCTCGACAACGTGAGCCGCCACTCCGACAACCTGTGGCTGCGCTGGGCTGCGCTGCTGCACGACATAGGCAAGCCCAAGACAAAGCGGTGGAACAACGCCGTGGGCTGGACGTTCCACAACCACAACTTCATCGGAGCCAAGATGGTGCCCGACATATTCCGCCGCCTCAAGCTGCCCATGGATGCCAAGATGAAGTATGTGAAGAAGCTCGTCGACCTGCACATGCGCCCGATAGTCATTGCCGACGAGGTGGTGACAGACAGCGCCGTGCGCCGCCTGCTCAACGATGCCGGCGACGACATAGACGACCTGATGACCCTGTGCGAGGCCGACATAACGAGCAAGAACGAGGTGCGCAAGAAGCATTTCCTCGAGAATTTCCGCATTGTGCGCTCCAAACTGCACGACCTGAAGGAAAAAGACTACAAGCGTCTGCTGCAACCCTGTATCGACGGTACGGAGATAATGGAGATGTTTAACCTGAAACCTTCGCGCGAGGTGGGCGAACTTAAGAAGACACTCAAGGACGCAGTGCTCGACAACCGCGTGCCCAACGAGCGTGAGCCGCTCATGGCCCTGCTTGTCGAAAAAGCCCGTCAAATGGGCCTGGCCTGACCTTGCGCAGGCGTCATGATATGACTCAATCCCCCGCACAGGCAATGTTGCCTGTGCGGGGGATTGCTTGTTTTTGTGGCGGTGCATGTCCGCCGGAGTCCGTGTTGAGTATGTTGATAGCAGGCCTTTCAGCCGGTGTTGCGGCAGCCGTTTACCGGGCTTAAACCAATATGCCATGTTTTGCCTTACGAAAGGTTACCTTTTGCAGGGTAAAAGGTAACCTTTTGCACGCTGAAAAGCCACCTTTTGCAGGAGCTGTGCAGGTGAATCGTTGTATAAACTCGTAACTGTCTTGTAGTCAGATATTTACATTGGAATGACAACTCCCTGCCGGTTAAGCGGCTTGGGTTAAAAGATGAGGCACTCTTTACCCAGTCAAGTCTGATTGCCGGCTGGTCAAAAGACTATACTGTCATGGCGTTTCACTGTGCCGGTGCATGTTAGGCATCATGGATGTGGTCTGTTTTTCAGTCCGTCATTCTTATTTTTCTTGTAACGGTATTCCTGCCGCTTGTGGTTTGATGCATGCGCCATCGGCATGGTTTACTGTCGGTAACAATGTCCTTTTTGTCGCTCATTTATGGTCAAAACCACTGCTAAGTACATACGACCATCCGTATTTTGTCTGCCAATAGGTTCACCTTATATATTTGCTACACAAACTTTATTAAAAAACCAGAGTGTTCGCAGACTTCAATCAATTTAAGTTAAAACACGATAATTATCATTTAGACCGGTAGTAAATATGATTATTAATATGTAAATTTGCACGCCGAAAACCGTGTTGGGTCAAATAGTTTTCAAATTTGCTTTGGCCTACCAGCATAGTCGACAATTACGAATAATTAAATATTTTGAGAAAACAAGGTATGAAAAAGAACAGATTTTTATTACTTGCAGCTGTTGCTGCCTTGTTCGCCTCGTGTGGTGGACAGAAAGGTAAGATGGGCGACAACGAGTATGCCGTAAGGACTATCGAAACGCAAAGCACGGAGTTGCAGACTTCTTATCCTGCAACAATCAGAGGCGTGCAGGACGTTGAGATCCGTCCGAAGATTTCAGGATTCATCACGAAACTTTGTGTTAAGGAAGGTCAGGTGGTAAAGAAAGGACAACTGCTTTTTGAGATTGACAACGTAACTTACCAGGCAGCAGTCCGCCAGGCCAAGGCTGCTGTCAATTCGGCCCAGGCCCAGTTGAGCACGTCGAAACTGACTTATGAGAACAACCAGAAGTTGTTTGCAAACAATGTAATAGGTACATACGAGCTGCAGTCGTCAAGAAATGCGTACGAGAACGCGCAGGCTGCATTGGCACAGGCCAAGGCCAATTATGTTTCAGCAAAACAGAACCTTGACTTCTGCTATGTAACCAGTCCTGCAAACGGCGTCGTAGGCGACCTGCCTTACCGTGTGGGTGCGTTGGTTAGCTCGTCAAGTGCCGAGCCGCTTACAACAATCTCTAACATCAGCACAATGCAGGTTTATTTCTCTATGACCGAGAAAGACCTTCTTGACATGACTAAGGAAAAGGGCGGAATACATGCTGCCATCAGCGAATATCCTCCTGTGAAGCTCCAGCTTGCCGACGGTACTACCTACAACCATGAAGGTAAGGTCGCTGCAGTGAGCGGAGTTATCGACCAGTCTACAGGTTCAGTCTCAATGCGTGCAGACTTCCCCAATCCCGAGCAGCTTCTTAAGAGTGGCGGTTCAGGCTACATCGTGGTTTCACACGCTTCTTCCAATGCAATCGTTGTTCCGCAGGATGCCGTTGCACAGGTGCAGGACCGCTATTTCGTATACGTTCTGGGCAAGGACAATAAGGTCAAGTACACCAGTGTTACCATAAATCCGGACAACGACGGAAAGAACTATATCATAGAAAGCGGCCTTAAGGCCGGCGACCGCATCGTAGTGCAAGGCATTACGACTCTTAAGGACGGTATGCAGATTACTCCTATAACCGAGGCCCAGTATCAGGAGAAACTGAAGAAGACAAGCCAGATGGGCGCTCATCAGAACGACTTGAACAAACTTAAGGAAGACCTTACAAAGTAATGTTCCGGTAAACAGACAGGCCGGCAGCCGCCATAGTGCGTGCATTAGGCAGGGACAACCTTGCCCGCCGAGGGAATATGATAACTTCCTGTTTGCCTGTCATTGGTAAACTTGTCATTAAAAATATAAAACAATGAGATTAGACAACTTTATAAAACGCCCGGTGCTGTCGACGGTAATCTCAATCCTGACAGTCATCCTGGGTCTTATCGGATTGGTGTCGCTGCCAATCGAGCAGTACCCTGACGTTGCGCCGCCTACCGTGAGCGTGAGCGCCAATTACCAGGGAGCCAACGCCCAGACCGTGCTCAACTCGGTTATCGTGCCGCTGGAAGAGCAAATCAATGGTGTTGAAGGCATGACATACATGACCTCGACCGCAACCAACGAAGGCTCGGCTCGTATAACAGTGTTCTTCAACCAGGGTATGAACGCCGACATGTGCCAGGTGAACGTGCAGAACCGTGTGTCGCAAGCCTCGGCGCTGCTGCCTGCCGAAGTAACAAGGGCGGGTGTCACCGTGCAGAAACGACAGACGTCGACCGTGCTCCTTATGGCCATCAAGGGCGACCCTGAAAGATACGACGAGAAGTTCCTCCAGAACTATGCCGACATCAACATCATCCCTGCAATCAAGCGTGTAAGCGGTGTGGGCGACTGTGAGGTTATGGGTGCCAAGACGTATTCTATGCGTATCTGGCTCGACCCCATCAAGATGAAGAACTACGGCCTCATGCCGTCAGACATATCTGCAGTTCTTGCCGAGCAGAACATTGAGGCTGCTCCGGGTAAGTTCGGTGAACAGAGCGACAACCAGTACGAATACACAATCCGTTACAAAGGTCGTCTGCAAAGTCCTAGCGAGTTCGAGGACATGGTCATCACGAGCGATGCAAACGGTAACACCATCCGTGTCAAGGATGTGGCCAAAGTCGAGCTTGGTGGTCTGTATTACAGCGTAACCTCAAAGGTTAACGGACAGCCCGCGGTCATGATGATGGTGACCCAGACCGCTGGTTCTAACGCGACTCAGATTGTAAACGACATCAAGAAGGTTATTGACGACCAGCGCACGATGTTGCCTCCGGGTGTGGAAATCGAGTACATGCAGGACGTTACCGAGTTCCTCTTCGCTTCAATGAACGACCTTGTACACACCTTGTTCGAGGCTTTCGTACTCGTGTTCATCGTGGTTTACATCTTCTTGCAGGACTTCCGCTCGACGCTCATCCCGCTTATCGCGGTGCCCGTGTCGTTGGTTGGTACGTTCTTCTTCCTCTATTTGTTCGGATTCTCACTCAACCTGCTTACGCTTTCGGCGTTAGTCTTGGCCATCGCGATAGTCGTCGACGACGCGATAGTCGTCGTCGAGGCCGTCCACGCCAAGCTCGACCTTGGTTACAAGTCGGCCCGCCAGGCGTCGATTGACGCGATGAACGAAATTTCCGGAGCCATCATTTCAATTACCCTTGTGATGTCGGCCGTGTTCATCCCTGTGTCGTTCATCGGCGGAACGTCTGGTACGTTCTACAAGGAGTTCGGTATAACGATGGCTATCTCAATCGTGATTTCAGCTATCAACGCGTTGACGCTCTCACCTGCGCTCTGCGCCATATTGCTGAAACCGAAGAACGAGGACGGCTCTGCACGCAAGATGTCTTTCATAGACCGCTTCCATGCAGCCTTCAACGGTGCCTATGGAAAGGTTCAGGACAAGTACACCAAGAGTGTACGCAAGTTGGTTGAGAAGCCTGTAATCGCAATCATAGCAGTAGTAATAGGAGCTGCTGCCCTTGTATTTACTGCGATGAACACCAAGACCGGTCTCGTGCCCGACGAGGATACTGGTACCGTGTTCTGTACGGTGTCAACCGCTCCTGGTACTTCTCTTGAAAAGACAAATGAGGTAATGGACCAGGTTGACTCCATGCTTGCAACCAACCCGGCTATCGAGAACCGTCTGCGTATCACTGGTTACAACTTCATTTCAGGACAAGGCTCTAACCAGGGTACGTTCGTTATCAAGCTGAAGTCGTTCGAAGACCGCGACAAGGAAGAAGGCTTCATGAAGTACTTCAATGTCCACAGCATGGGTTCACAGATGGTACTTGCCATGATTTACAAGCAGACAGCTTCCATCAAGGGTGCCCAGATATTGGCCTTCCAGCCGCCTATGGTGCAAGGTTTCTCTGCAACCAACGGTTTGACGTTCTCAATGCTCGACCGTACCGGAGGTGATGTGAACAACTTCTTCAAGATTACTCAGAACTTCCTGGCCGAGCTTAACAAGCGTCCGGAAATAGCAACGGCAATGACTTCTTACAATTCTGAGTATCCGCAGTACATGATTGATGTCGATGTTGCCAAGTGTAAGCAGAGTGGTATCGACCCAAATACGGTGCTTACTGCCATGCAAGGTTATTACGGAGGTCTTTATGCTTCTAACTTCAACTCTTTCGGTAAGCTCTACCGTGTAATGATACAGGCAGACCCGAAGATGCGTGAGGACCTGAAGAGCATGACCAATGTGTATGTTCGCACAGCAAACGGAATGGCTCCTATCAACGAGTTCGTTTCAATGAAGAAGGTTTACGGACCGCAGGAAATTGCCCGTTTCAACCTCTTTACCTCTATTGACGTCAACGCTACCGCAGCCGACGGATACTCTTCTGGTGACGCAATCCGTGCCGTCGAGGAAGTTGCCAGCCAGACGTTGCCGACCGGTTTCGGTTACGAGTTCTCCGGTCTGACACGTTCCGAGCAGGAGTCGAGCAGCTCGACGATGATCATCTTCGCCCTCTGTCTTACCTTCGTGTACTTGATTCTGAGTGCGCAGTACGAGAGCTACCTCGTTCCGTTGTCGGTTATCTTGTCCATACCGTTCGGTATTGCAGGTGCGTTCATATTCACCGACCTGTTCGGAAAGAACAACGACATTTACATGCAGATTGCGCTTATCATGCTTATCGGACTTTTGGCCAAGAACGCCATCCTTATCGTACAGTTCGCCCTTGAACGCCGACGTACGGGTATGGCCTTGTCATGGTCTGCGGTTCTTGGTGCAAGCGCCCGTCTGCGTCCTATCTTGATGACCTCGTTGGCCATGATTATCGGTCTTGCCCCGTTGCTCATACCTATTGGTGTAGGTTACAACGGAAACATGACAATTGGTGCGGCCGCTATCGGCGGTATGCTTATCGGTATGATTTGCCAGCTTCTGGTCGTTCCGGCTCTCTTCTATATATTCCAGTATTTGCAGGAGAAGGTAAGGCCGCTTGAGTTCGACGATGACAAGGCGGCTGTTGACACCGAGTTGTTGCAGTACACTCGTAGGATTGATAATACGAAAAATGAACAACAGTAATGAAAAGTAAGAATATATTGATAATGATTTCCGCCGCTGCCCTTTTGAGCAGCTGCGGAATCTACGGGAAGTACGAACGCCCTGAGGTCAATACCACAGGACTTGTGCGCGACGTTACTTCTAACACTGACACTCTGGCTGTAACCGATACTACAAGTTTCGGTAACCTGCCGTGGCGCAGTGTGTTTACCGACCCGCAGTTGCAGGCTCTTATTGAGCAAGGGCTTGCCCACAATACAGACCTGCTCAATGCCGCACTCAATGTGAAAATGGTTGAAGCACAGCTGAGCGTTGCCAAGTTGGCATTCGTTCCTTCGTTCACGTTCTCTCCGCAGGGAACCATATCTTCATGGGACGGAAGCAAGGCAACAAAGACTTATTCGCTGCCGGTTAACGCAAGCTGGAGCATCGACCTTTTCGGTAACCTTCTGAACCAGAAGCGTAGCGCACAGATGGCACTTTTGGCAACAAAGGACTACCAGCTTGTGGTAAAGACCAACCTGATAGCCAACATAGCCAATGCTTATTATACGCTGATGATGCTTGACAAGCAGCTCGAAATTGTAGACAACATGACCAGTCTGACCAAGGACACATGGGATATGATGAAGCTGCAGAAGGATCTCAACATGGCTAAAGAGACCAGCGTGCAGAGTGCAGAGGCCAACTATTATTCAGTATTGGCACAGGCTGCCGACCTTAAGCGCCAGATTCGTGAAACCGAGAACTCGCTTTCACTGCTGTTGGGCCAGCCGGCCCAAACCATAGGGCGCGGCAAGCTGGAAGACCAGTCGTTGCCTACGGAGTTCAGTACGGGTGTTGGCATCCAGATGCTTAACAACCGTCCCGACGTGCATTATGCCGAGATGGCGCTTGCACAGTGCTTCTATGACGTACAGACTGCACGTTCTAAGTTTTATCCGAACATCTCTATAAGTGCCAGCGGCGCGTTTACCAACAACGGCGGTGGAGGTATCGTCAACCCTGGTAAGTGGTTGCTCAGTGCTGTTGGAAGCCTTGTACAGCCCATATTCCAGAACGGACAGCTCATAGCCGGACTCAAGGTTGCCAAGGCACAGCAGGAGCAGGCTTACAACACATGGCAGAATGCGGTGCTTGCTGCCGGAAGCGAGGTCAGCAATGCCCTTGTACTCTACAACTCGTCTGACGAGAAGAGCAAGCTGGAGCAGAAGCAGATAGAGAGCCTGACCAAGAATGTTGAATACACCAAGGACTTGTTCAGCATGGGTAGCAGTACGTATCTTGAGGTCATAACGGCCCAACAGTCGCTGCTCAATGCAGAATTGTCAAAGGTGCAGGACGACTTCTATAAGATGCAGGCTGTCGTCAATCTGTATTATGCACTCGGCGGAGGAAGGGATTAAATGTAAGGCATAAAATGAATTAAAGTTATGATAAGTCCAAAAGCAGAAATAGACCCAAAGGCGAAAATAGGAAAAAATGTTACGATTTATCCTTTCGCATATATTGAGGGCGATGTTGTCATCGGCGACGACTGCGTTATCTATCCGTACGTCAGCATAATGAACGGAACGCGTCTCGGACGTGGCAACACGGTTTACCAGAACACAGTGCTTGGCGCCGTGCCTCAAGACTTCAACTATTGCGGCGACGCGTCTACGCTGGTTATCGGCGACGACAATACGTTCCGCGAGAATGTAGTTATCAACCGTGCCACTTTTTGCAGCGGAGAGACTACCATAGGCAACCGCAACTCCTTCATGGAGGGTGTCCATGTGTCTCACGATACAAAGATTTCCGACGATTGTGTGTTCGGTTACGGTACTAAAATAGCAGGCGACTGCGAGATTGAGAACGCCGTTATCTTCTCGTCAAACGTGATTGCCAATGCGGGCGTACGCGTAGGACGAGGCTCTATGGTGCAGGGCGGATGCCGCCTGAGCCGTGACGTGCCGCCGTATATCATCGCCAGTGACAACCCCGTGAAGTATGGCGGCATCAACGCGACCATCCTGACTAACCATGGCGTGTCTCAGAAGGTGCAGGACCATATAGCCAACGCTTACCGACTGGTGTTCCACGGGCAGACGAGCGTTTTCGACGCCGTGCGCCAGGTACGCGAGCAGGTGCCTGACGGTCCGGAGATACGCCACATAGAGGAATTCATCGATGCAACCAAGCTCGGCTTGATTAGCAAGATGTGGTAACAAAATAGTAAACGGCCGTTTTCATCGTGAAAACGGCCGTTTATGTTTCTTCTTATTTCATGCGGCGGTCTTATTGCCGCTCCTGTAAGATGCTGTTACGGTATCTTATCGTTTCAGGAACTCCTTTATCCGCTCCTCGGGAATGCCGAAGTTGAAGTTGTCCGTAGTGCCGAGCTTTGCAAAGTTCACGGCTACGAGGTTGCCGTATTCGTCTATTACGGGGCTTCCGCTCGAGCCTTGCAGCGTCGGTATGCTGTACAGCAGGCGTTGTCCGTCGGGCAGCTGTGTTATCTTGCCGCTTGTCATCTGCACCTTTATTCCCTGCTTGGTGTTGGCAAGCACCAGTCCGGCGTTGTAGCCTATCATGTACAGCTGCTGGTCTATCTTCAGCGGTTCGTCTGCCCCGTTGCCGCCAAGCAGTCCGTCCAGGAAGTTGCCGTTGCCGCCTTCGCCGCGCAGTTTGAATATGTGCGCGCCCTCGGGTGTCTTCTTGTTCTTCAGCTGTATCAGTGCCAGGTCTACGTCCTCCTTGTCAGACGTGCGCGTAACCACGCACGGGTTCTTGTCGATAAAGTCCTTGTCCGTCGTAACGTAGGTGTCGTTGTAGGCTATGCCAAGCTCGCATACGGCCTGTATTTTTATGCCCTCCGGGTCTATGTTGCTGTCAATCTCGTCGCTCGACTGGCTCAGCAGGTTGTACTGCCGCCTCAGTTCCGTCTGCTGCGAGTTTATTTCAGTCAGCCTCTCCTGGTCCACGTGCATGTATCCGTAGAAGTCAACATACGAGCACGAGCTTTTCTGGCTCTCAAGTACGTCGAACTGGTCGGACAGCGTGCTCATGGCCTCGGCAAAGTACAGCTTCATGGCTTTCATTATGTTTATCATGCTGCGGCGTGCCGTCACGGCGTCTATTGCCGGGGCTGCCACGTGCCTGTTGGTCATCAGCGTGCCCTTGTCGTCTACGAAGAAGGCAGTGCCCGTCAGCATGCTGCGGTTCGCCTTAGCCTCGTTCACCTCGGCCGTTAGCCCCGTTATGTCGCCTTCCTCGTCAAGTCCGGTGAAGTATAGCGAGTTGCCGTTTGGCAGCTTCAGTTCGTAGTAATACTCGTTCAGCACCACTACAACGCCCGATGATGTCTCCTTAAAAAGCTCTTCAGCCGATTTCTTGTTGTCGCATCCCGTCATGGCTATGACGGCCAGCAGTAATATTAGTATTTTTCTCATGATATAAGAGTTATTTGGTATAGTCTGTTTTGCACGGCCATGCCCTTGTAGTGAAGGTATTCCGTATCATGGGCAAAGATAAGTAAAAAGCCGTTATTACTGAAATTATTGCCGTCCATTTTGTTAAAAAATCTATTGCCGCTTTTCTTTGTGTTTCCAATATATGGTCTTTCATGCTGCAAAAGGTTACCTTTTGCAGTGTAAAAGGCCGTGTTTTGCATTGCAAAACACGGCCTTTTATAACGTATTGACAGGGAACCTGTCCTTGTAGCTGAAGGTGTTGATGTCAAAAATGGACGCAATGCTACGGTAAAGGTCAAGCCTTTGGTTGAGCGCCTCAGGAAGGTGTGGAAAGATATGCTGAAGGAGTAAATAAAGTATAAGACTGACAGATCCAGTATTTTGGAAAGGGCGGAAACAAGACATGGTGTACATCTTGTTTCCGCCCTTTTGCGTTTTACCCTTGCCGGTTTATTTTGCTTTTAAGCCTTTTGTAGACAAAGTATACGGCAGGGACGAGGAACAGGTCGGCAGCCACCCAGGCCGTGGGGTCGCCGTAGCACACGCCGAGGAAGCCGAACGCCGGCACCAGCCAGAGGCTCACTCCGCAGCGCGCTATCATCTCCATGACGCCCGACAACACTGAAAGGTTGGAGAACCCGAGGCCCTGCAGGCTGTATCTCAGGATGGTTAGCAGTCCCAACGCCGGGAAGAAATAGCTCGACAGGCGCATGTAAAGGGCGGCGTTGTTGATGATTCCATGTTCGCCCGACTTTACGAAAAGCAGCATCATATCGTCTGCGAAGGGGTATATTACGAGTATCGTGAATACGAAATACACTGCCGTTATCTTTATTGCCGACCATATTCCGAGCCTTATCCGCTCGATTTTCTGCGCCCCTATGTTCTGTCCGCAGTAGGTTGCCATGGCCACGCCGATGTTCTCGAACACACAGGTAAAGAGGTATTTGGCACGCATCGCCGCTGTGAACGCTGCCACATAGGCCGTTCCAAGCGCATTGTTGGCGCTCTGCAGCATTATTACGCCTATTGCCGTTATCGAGAATTGCATGCCCATAGGTATGCCGTTCATCAGCAGGCGGCCTGTCTTCTTGTCGTCATACGCCCGCTCGTCGCCAGTAGGTATGAGTATGCGCAGGTGTTTCCTTATGTATGTCAAGCACAGCGCCGAGGCGAAAACCTGTGCCGTCATCGTGGCTATTCCTGCGCCTTCAACGCCCATGCCGAGGCCTATTATCAGTATGAAGTCGAGCGCAATGTTGAGCAGCGATGCCGCTATAAGGAAGTAGAAAGGCTGTTTCGAGTCGCCCAGCGACCGTATGAATCCTGCCAGTATGTTGTAAGACATGGTGAAAGGAATGGCCAGGAAGTTGAGCAGAAGGAACAGGTAGGCATCGTGGAATATGTCGTCGGGTGTGTTGACAAGTTTTAATATGTGTTCGCAGAATATTGCCGTGACCGCTGTTATTACGACCGCAATTACCGCCACTATGCGCAGGGCGTTGGCCACGTAGGCGCGCATCTTTGAGTATTCTTTCGCCCCGAACTCCTGCGCCACTGGTATGGCGAAGCCTGCGCACGAGCCGTTGCAGAAGCCCATGATGAGGAACATTATGGACGACGAGGCGCCGACGGCCGCCAGTGCGTTGACTCCGATAAACTGGCCGACTATCGCCGCGTCGATAATCAGGTACATTTGTTGCAGGATGTATCCGCCTATCAGCGGAACGGCGAACTTTATAATGTCGCGCGTAGGCGAGCCTACGGTCATGTCGTTGATGTTTGGCATAGTGTGTTATCCTTTCCTTAAAAACCGTGCAAAAGTACGGAGAAATTGAGAATTACGGAAAGAATGTTTTTACAAATTATCTGAATGCCCGTGTTTTCTTGACATGCCGTGTGACTGGTTCTCTCCTTTTACCGGCCGTAAGGCATGAAAAAGCCGCCATGCTGCAACCGTCTTTACTGTATGACGGTATGCGGATGGCGGCCGGTAATGTTTTTATCTGAATCAATATGCTGCCGAACAGTCAATGCCTAAGGCCGTTACGCGGTCGCGGATAGCATCGAGCACCTCTGGCGATGTCTTCTTCAGGTCGTGGTCGGGTGTCTCGCGGTCTATCGTGTAAATCATGACTTTGCGCGGTTTTATGTATTTCACTGCCTCAAGCCACGGGCCAACGTATTCTTCGCTGGTGTTGTCCACGTCCTCGCCGTTCATAGTTCCGCCCATGAACATTGTCTGTACGATGGCCTTGCCGCCGAACGAGCGTATAGCTTCGATAACCTCCTTTACGTCGTAAGTGGGGTAGGTAGGGCGGTTTACCTTTTCGATGTAAGCCTGGTCTACGGTGTCGAGCTTCAGTATGTTGTTGTCTACACGCTCAAGAGCCTTGTGCACTTCGGGCAGCATGGCCCTTGTGGCGTTGCTCAATACAGATACCTTCGCTTTCGGACAGTACTTGTCGCGCAGGCGGATTGTGTCGTCGATGATTCCGCCGAAGTCAGGATGGGCTGTCGGTTCGCCGTTGCCGGCGAATGTCAGCACGTCGGGCAGCTGGCCGTCTGAAACCATTTCGGCCAGTTTCCGCTCCAGGGCTTCAGCCACTTCCTCGCGTGTAGGCCGTTTGGCCTTGGGCCGGTGGTCGGCGTTGAAACCGCATTCGCAGTATATGCAGTCGAACGTGCAGACCTTGCCGTCGGCCGGCATGAGGTTGATGCCCAGCGAAATGCCGAGCCTGCGGCTGTGTACGGGGCCGAATATAGGCGAAGGATATATTACCGTACTCATTTGCTTGTTCTCCTTGATGAATTTAAAATGAAGGCTTTATGTTATTATTCGTCCGGCAGGAACAACGGGTCTTCAGGCATGACCATTACAGGCTTCTGCTCGTATTGCTTCAGCGTCTTTGCCGGTACGTACTTCTTGTCTACCACGAGGCGGAACATGTACTCGTTGAACCATTCGTTTGTCATTATCAGGCATCCTTGCTGGCCCCAGCTGCCGCCCCAGCTGTTCTCGACTTTCCACATGACGGGCTTGCCGTCCTTGTCCAGGTCAACGGCCGTAAGCGTCATTGCGTGGGTCGAGCCGCTGTCGTATGTCATGATGCGCTGCGCCTTGTCCATGCCGAACGTAGTGCCGAAGAGCGAGCCGTAGTCGTAGTTGTTGACGTCGCAGTATCCGCGTTTGCGGTCGAGGAATTTGCCTACGTCGTATGAGCTGTAAAGCTTTCGTCCGTCCTTAAGCGAAGCTATGGCCAGATTGGCTATGTCTTCCATAGGCAGGTTGAGGTATTTCCAGTTGGTCCCGTCGTATGTGTGGCGGTCGTATTCAACTTCGTAGGTCTTGTAGTACTCGCGGCGCGGGTCGTTCATCACCATAATGAACGAGCCTTTTACTGGTGCGTCGCCAAGTATTTCGGCTGCGAAAGTCATTGGATTGTATTTCTTAGGCTCGGTAACGGTGCGTCCGTCCTTGTTCTTGAAGGCGTATGTGAACTCGGTAGGCGGTTCGCCCATTGTGAGCGCAAGCATTCTGTAAACCTCTGACAGCATCTTTGTCTTTTCTGCTTTGATGTCGGCCTTGCTCTTGCCTTGTGCTACCATGTCGCGCAGTTTGAGGCCGAATTCGCGCAGTTTTGACTTCAGCAGGCTTGCCACTCTGCCTGTATTGTCGCTCGAATATGTTTCAGGCATGACTTCAGCGGGCATGAGTCCGTACTTCGACACAAGGTCGGCAACGCCGCAGTAGGTACCTCCGTCGTTAATAGGACTCTTGAAGAAGAAGCGCACGCGTTCGTCGTCGATGGGCTTGTCGGCACAATCGATGACACCTTGTAGGAACAGGTTGGCTTTCTCCAGCTGGTCGTAGAAGAACAGGTAGTCGTGCGACAGTTCGATGGTGAGCGAGTCTGTGCGCTGTGCAAACGACGAGCGCAGTACGTTGAAGCCGCTGAACATCCAGCATCTACCGCTCTGTTTCTGGTCTGTAATGCTCTGTTTGGGTGTTTCAACGCTGAAGTATGTGTCAATAGCACCCTGGTTTGCCTGGTTTACGGCAAGTGCGTCGATACTGTTAGACGCCAAGGCGTTGAACAACGCGCGGTCGGTCGGTGTACGCGGTTGTGTCTGCTTGATCACCTGGAGCATGTCTTTTGATATGCCTCCGTCTTTGGTTTGGGCGTTGCATGGCAGTGTTATGGCCGCCAACATAAGGCCCGACATGAAGAGTGTCTTGGATGTTTTCATTTTGTTAGATTTTATTTGGGCACAAAGATACGGTAAAATTTCGATTATTCGAAATAAAAGGAATTTGGTTTTTTATTTTTGTTGGATAAATGATTCCTACTGTTTTATTGTAACCGTATTTTACGGTTGTATTGTTGCGTCTTATTGATTAATCTTGGGGATTTAACGTATTTGTGTTAATTTAAAATAGAATACTTGCACTTTATAATGAGGTACAAGGATAAATTATTAATTTTACACATTGGAAGTACTTTTTATACATATTTTGTAAGGTTAAAGGGTTCTGCCTTATGGAATGTTATGGTTCTGTTTATAAGTGAAACCCAAACGAATTAATTATGAGGAAAATATCAATACTCTTGTTATTAATGATGTTGTCGGTTGTTTCTGCGCATGCGGATGCAATCTATTCGACAACATTCGACACGGTTGACGAGTTTAATACTTGGACCGTTGTTGATGCGAACAGCGACGGAGCAACATGGCTTTTCAACGAGGAAGGCTCTCCGTCAAAGGTGGCCTACAAGTACGATTACTTCAATAGTGGCGACGATTGGCTTATTTCTCCTGCCATTACACCAACTGAGACTGGCACGCTGATTGTGAAGTACACGTTTGTGGGCAGTCCTTATGGTGAGAGCATGGAAGTGTTCTCCGGTACAGGTAATACTGTTGACGACATGACAAAAAAGGAAGCCACATACGATAACATTGTGAAAAACGAACAGGCGGGCTATTTCCTTTATGACGGAAAGGCTGGCGAACCGTTCCATTTTGCGTTCCATGCAACTTCGACTGCGTATAAGGACTATCTTTACATCTGTTCAGTTACAGTTGAGCCTATTGCAAATCCGGTTGACGTGAAGGTCTCTGAGATTATCAGTCCCGTTTCAGGTATGGGACTCGGACAAGAGGCTGTAAAGGTTGCCATAACCAACAATGGCCGTGTTGACTTGGCTTCGTTTGATGTTGCGTTTGCCGTAGACGGTAAGGAAATAGCTACGGAAACAGTTAATGAAACGTTGGCTGCAGGTGCGACAATGGAATACACATTCAATGCTAAGGCCGACCTCTCAACTCCTCTGGCTACTTACAGCATAAAGGCTTGGGCTACTCATCCTGACGATATCGACCATCCTAACGATACCTGCTACACTTCAGTAAAGCATAAGGCACCACTGAACGTGCCGTACACAATGGGATTCGAGGCTTCTGAGAACACGGAAGACTTCAAGTTCTACAACCTTAACAACGACGAAGGTACTTGGGACGTAGTCATAGAATCTGGATTCTATAATATGGCACGCACTGGAAACGGTTGCCTTTCTTATGGATACGACTCAAACAATGACGGTAACGACTGGGCCATGCTTGACCCGATAAATGTTGAGCCTGGCTATTATGTACTAAAATTCTGGTATTCCAACTTGCAGTCATATCCTGAGAAAATGGCTGTATACTGGGGTAATGAAGCCACTCCGGAGGCCATGACAACAAGATTGTTGAGTATGCTCCGTTTTCGGTTGACGTTTATAGTGAGTCAGTCAATATAATCCATTTTGACAAGGCACAGACAATTTACCTTGGATTCTACGCATTCAGCGAGAAGAACCAGAACCTGATTCTCATCGACGATGTCTCGTTCGACAAGATTGAATCGGAGACAGGCGATTTGGCTTTGTCTGATTTGCAGAATGTTCCCGACTTCGTGCGTGAGAGCAGCAGCAAGGATGTAAAATTCAATATTGGCAATGGCGGTATCAGCGAGGTGAATGCCAAAATTAATGTCAGCATTGACGACGTAGTGGTTAAGGAAAGCGAAGCCGTAGCACGCCCCCAGGTTCTTACTGAAATTACAATTAACGATGTCCTGGTAGACCTGAGTGACGGCAACCATACGCTGAAAGTCGAGGTAGTTAATGATAATGAAGGAATTGCTGACAACAATGTGCTGACGAAAGACTTCACAGTGGTAAGCAAGCCGGCTAAATTCTGGAACTTTGAGGACGGCCAGTTGCCGGCAGAGTTCACATTCCGTGCCGAGGATGGCGGTACGGTTAGTCCTGCGGCAGGTGATGAATTCAATGAAGACGGTTGGGGACTTTTCAATATTGTTGAACATGAAGTGTTTGGTGAATATCTGTTGGCAGGTACATCATGGCTGAACGGTACGGACCAGGCCGACAGATGGCTTATCCTGCCACAGGTTAGCATAGACGGACCTGACAGCTATTTCGTATGGGATGGTTATTCGTACAATAAGACGTATCTTGAGGATTACCAGATTATGGTATCTGAGAGCGATGACAATACAGCAAGTTTCACTGAACTTCTTACTGTTGAAGATGAAAGCATCGAACCCAAGACACGCGGAATCAGTCTGGCAGACTATGCAGGAAAGGATATTTATATAGCCATAAGGCTGAGAACCAAGAGTGGAGACTGCCTGTTGCTTGACAATATCGGAATCTATGTAGACAAGACTCCGACATGCATTTCTACCGTTACAGACTCAAATGCCGGTGTTGTGATTTCTGCTAACGAACTGCGTGCCGCAGACGGTGTGAAGAGCATAGCACTCAGCGATGTGTCAGGCCGCGTATTGCGTACAGCCAACGCTAATGTGATAAGCCTTTCCGCCCTGCCTTCAGGAGTTTATGTTGCTACTGTAAAGGCTGCCGACGGAAGCACCAAGAGCTATAAGTTCGTAAGGAAGTAATTAAAAACATGAAACCGTAAGGACTTTTGATTGGTATTACGGTTTCATTTCGATAAGTAACAAGTCATGCAAGTGCGGTTGTGGCCATGCCACAACCGCACTTTTAATTTTCAAGAAATCTGTAGTGTTGAGGTCTCCTTTTATTTATTATGATTTTGGATACAACTATTATAATTGCCTGATTTAGTTAAGCTCACCATTTTTAGCGTCTGGTTATTTGACAATGTTTCCGACAACATTTTTCAATAAATCGCCAGCCAGTGGTTCTTTCTTCATCTTTTCTTTGAAGGCATCATACTTTGGCGTCTTTACGGCATTCTTGTCAATCTTATATACCTTTAATTTGTATCGTGTGGAGTCTTTGCCGTCTTTGCTTAATGTGCGAAATGAAGTCGTTCGCATATTGTTTGCCATTATTTTCAAAGAGTCCGTCGCTTGGCTAGTGCCTTGTCTGTAAGGCGCTTGTGCAAAAGTTACCGTAATGCTGGCAACAAGTATTGATAATATGACATTTAGCTTTTTCATGGGCCTATGTTTTTACAAAAGTATGATATAGTTCTGATACTTTCCTGCTTTTTTGCGTTAAAAGATGTTTCTATTGGTTCTTACCAAAAATAAATCTGGCTGTGGTATTGCATATTCCCAGCCTGCTATGCAGTATGTTTAAATCCTATGGCTTATTGACTTTATTAATTATCATGTCAAAGAAATAAACTAAAGGTTGAAAATCTTAATGTAAGATTTAGGCGAAGCCCTGCAATAAGGCATAACTTGAGTGTCAGTACGCAACATCTCGATTTCAATGTTCCTAATTTTTATTATGCCTTATACGTATTGGGTATTTTATTGACAGCGGCTTGCCGTAAAATTAGGGTTCCATGAAATTGTAATATTTATTGGAATTAATTTCACAGATTAATATTTTGAACCTTCATACAAAAGGCTTATGTGAGGTAAACAATTAACTTTATTTTTAAACTGTAAGTAACCGAGTTTTGACTCAAAACTCGATTACTTTTGACACAAAAGTAATCCACTTTTTATCCGTAAATGAATAAGTTTTTTCGAGAAATAGGATAAGACTTCACCGAGTTGTGTCTTAACATGGTTTGATGATGTAAATTAAGACGCCCAAAAACGTGTGTTTGGATATGTTTTAATCAGTTGAACTTCATAAAGTTAGTAGTGTAATTTATCTAGTATATGCTTCTTTTGTGATTTTATATTCGTATTTTTACATTATCCTATTCGACTTCCTCAAAATCAACAGCATCACTGTATGAGCAACTTGCGTGAACGAGTTGCAAATATAGCGGAAACCCCCAAATAAGCATCCATAAGCAACCACAGCTCTATGTCGCAAAAGTACGATTTTTCGCCGAAAATAACGAAAGAAAAACGAGGGAAATATCAATATTGAAATATAACCTAAAACTGCATCACTAAAGGTTTCTTCAAAAGTTTCTAAACTCTTCATCGCATAGCTTTTGATTAAGAGTTTTCTGTCGTAAAATCAAGTGAAGGCAAATCTTTGTCATCCAATTTATCAAAGTCGGACTTAAACAAGCGGTCTTGAATGACACGGTATTTTTCAAATTCTGTTTCAGCAAACTCTTTGGCA